>OGTJ01000142.1_pt1 | contig 40965 bp, 25 predicted proteins | sample 1574611 | NCBI WGS metagenome assembly OGTJ01 (sample SAMN03295858, study PRJEB24534) | human gut metagenome | isolation source: fecal sample 1 from infant 9 | host: Homo sapiens | place: USA: Pittsburgh, PA | collected 2014-07
GTATTATTACGATTGGTAAAATTAATGATGATTTATGATTTTGGTTAAAGTCCTTTTTTTTTTAGTTTTTCCCTTCTCTTTGTCTTTTTGCCCTCTTTTGTATTTCTATTGTATTGTATAGTTTTGTTCTCTCTCGCCGTCGCCCTATTAATCTTTTGTGGTTATTTTACGAGAGGGAGTGGGAGTGTACTTGTATATCTTTTTAAGCGGATAGATGTCGAGAAAAGTGTAGAGTAAAGTTACAAGTTCATTTAATCGTTCGATATTTGACCTTAGGATAGCAAATAAAAGGGTTAGTAAAGCATTTTTTGTTTTTGTTTTTTATTTCTTTATTTCTTCAAGAGCCTTCTTAAACTTTAATTTGTTTGACAAGTTATAATAATACTAATGTAATGATAGCAGTAGTAGAAAAGTATACTACTCATTTTCTTTTTGTTTTATTTTTTTTTTGTATGTAGAAAATTTTCTTGTCTCTCTTGTTGCTTGTTGCTTGTTGCTTGTTGTTTTTAAAAGTGGAGAAATAATAATTGTTGTATTTGTTGTTCTTCTCACCAAAAGTTATTTTACTAATCATTCTTCAATTAGAAAGGGCGTTGAAAAATGGAACAGTGCGCGCACAATACTTGGTGGTCTTGGTTCGAGCTATATTTTTCTCTTCTTTTTTCTTTCTTTCTTTCTTTCTGATTTTCCCGGCCATTTGGGTCGTTCATTTGGGTCGAGCCGCTCCATTCGGGGTCGAGGAAGAGGATAACCCCAACAAGCACAGTATATATTGATACAATCTCTTCCATTTTTTTTATAGTATCTTCTTGTGTCAGTGACCTTATTGTTTATTATTGAGCTGATGACTTTCAATAATACTGAATTTAATCCTAGCCACCCTGGTTTTCTTCAAATTTTGGTTGCATTTGGTTGCAAAAAAAGGGTAGAGAACGTGGAGAAGAAGCTTGCTTCTTCTCAGGAGGTACTAACCTTTATCAATGAAGCACAGCAAATCTCAGAGATGGGAAGAAGGTAGTGATGTGGTACTTTACTTCGCAGCCATAGTATTGCTTATCTTCAGTACACCCTCAGTGTCTCACCATCTAATGGTTCTCTTTAATTTACTTTGCGATCCGTAGAATAATTATTCATTTTTACAAAGTGAATCGAATATCATATTACTAGTGAAAGCAGATATTCTCGTCAATGACTGTTTTCTTACACCAAGACCCACTCTCTCTTAAGTTGTCGCTCTCCCAGAGCTCTTCTTCTGATTGCACCTAAGGAACAAGAAAATGCGACACTTGATTTTCGGCTTCTTTTTTTTTTTTTTTTTACAACAAAAGGGAGAGTGTGAAAGAGATACTTATCATCATCAAGACACACACACACCCACACACTTATTCACACACACTAACTCACACACACACACACACCTTCTGCCATCTTTCCTTCATCTGTCTTATCCTCATGTCAGCATTGAAATCACCAAAGATTGTTGAAGACGTCAGACTCAACAACAACGGAGAAGTCAAATTGAAGGATGTCACCAACGAAGTGAGATCCAGACAACAAGTCACCAAGAAGGACGTGGTTAATGCACCACCAAGTTCAGTTCGAACAGTCAACATCTTTACCATCTTGGTTCAACTAGTACACCGTTTTTTCACTGTTGGATTAGTTGCTCTGGGTGCTTCAATCACTAGTTTGATCATGTACTACATCAACCATTTAATCCTCCTCAATCTATTCTTCACCATTGCTATTTACAAAAATTTGTTGTTCATTTATCGCAAGATCTACTTGAAATTCCTCACTTTGACTTACTATCCAAACAAATCACCCCAAGTTATTCGAGATGACGTGAATCAATTGACAAAAATTCCCAAATCAGTTGCTTGTATATTGGATTTGAAAGATGACGATGACGAAAATGGTGGTAAAGATGGGCTATACAATCAGGTTAGTGAGTTGTCGGCTTGGAGCGTTAGTGCAGGTATATCAAAGTTGGTGGTTTACGAATACACTGGGTCTATTAATCAAAGTAGCGACTCACTTATTGATTTGAGCAAAATCATAACTCGCAACTTGATTTCTTACTTTGGTTCAGAAGCTATCCCAACGTTTTCATTAAAGGTGCCTCACAAAAATTTGATATTGTACAGTGATGAGTCGGTTAGTCTATCATCAACAGAAGCACCAAGAGAAACAGTAGTGGATTTGGAAATTGATTTACTCAGTCGAGTTGATGGTAAACCAACAATTGTTGAATTGACGAAAACAATGAGTGAATTGGCTGTGAATAAGGAATTAGCAGTGAATGATATAACCATTGACTTGATTGATGAGGAGTTGGTGGAATTGGTTGGACCAGAGCCTGATTTGTTGATTTCATTTGCACCATCATTGAATTTGGAAGATTATCCACCTTGGCATATCAGATTGACTGAAATTTATTGGGAACCGGAAAATAAAGATGTCAGCTACGCTGTCTTTATTCGTGCTTTGAAGCAGTTTGCACAGTGTAAAGTGAATGCAGGTAAGTAAATGCTTGGTTCTTTCACAGGAAGAAAGATGGGGAGGGGGAGGGGAAGGGAGGTGAACCTGCTTTGGCCCTCAGGCCTTTTACCTTCATTTCGTTGCGAAGGGGAGCGATTTAACATATCTATCTATTTACTTATTTATTCAGGGAGTTTTGGGCTATATTAATACATCTATAGAAAAAAGGTTTTTGTGGTTCGTCTGAAGGTGAAGGGGTGTTTATGTAGCTCTTGATGTGGGACGACTATTCAAGTTCTTTTCAAAGGGGTCAAGATACTGCTGACAGCACCCTTATGATGCTCTATTTGTATCTGGGTGTAATTGGTGTCGATACCGAACCCATCACTTTTGTATCACTTTTAATTGTGGACACTAACTCCCTCTTAGATAAAAACGCACTCATTGTTTTCAAACCACCACCCATCAATTACAATTACGCTTGTCTTACGATTCAGATCTAAGGATGGAATGCTTCGCATCTGTGTGCTGATAAGTTGTCTTCTGTCAAACAGTAGTTGACCAACGATTGCTCAAAGTACCCAATGGCATTGACATCAATGATGCAACTATATCCGACAAATCCAATGGCAACGATGACCCCACAATCAATTTCTGGCACATTGGTAAACAAACTGGTGTCTGAACTGAATTTAAAAATTGGGGATTTACTATACATAAACTTTGGGGGTGCATTGGCAACGTTATCGGCTTCAACACAAGGAAGATCAACACCAATCACCTTATTCAAGAGTAACTCAACCACAACAGTGCCTACATCATCAACATCTGAAAGCATTTCAATAAATAAATCAAACTGCTAATGGCTCATTAAATGTTAATCAATAGCTTGTTAATGACGAACTAGACAAGTTGGATGGCATGATTCAACGGCCAATTTCATCAATGTGTTGTCATGGATCAAAGGGAATGTGTGAATATTGTTCTCCGTTGTCGCCATGGGATGAGTCGTACAGAAAAGAGCACAGTATAAAGCATATTTCCTATCATGTTTACTTGAGTCAGCAAATGGCTCAACCGTATCCGAGAGGTATATGTTCCAAGTGCCAACCACCACCAATCACATTGCAATTGCAAAAATTTAGAATGATTAAGCATTTGGAATACACCAGTCACTCAATATTGAATGACTTTATCAATGTGTGGCGGGTATCAGGAGTACAACGATTTGGTTACTTGTATGGGAGATATGAAAAGTTTGAAAAAGTGCCCATGGGTATCAAAGCAGTAGTTGAACCACCACAACTGGATGAACTAGATGGGGTCGCGTTGCTGGATTGGCCCTATGAACAATTGGTTGATGAAAAGTGCTGCTAAGTTGGGCATATATAAAGTGGGCATTGTTTTCACAGATTTGACTGACCTGGACCAAAAAGACGGTACAGTATTGTGCAAGAGGCATAAGGATAGTTACTTTTTGACAAATTTGCAAATTCTCGTGGTGGCCAAATTCCAAATTGCTAACCCAAACACCACAAAGTACAGCAACAATGACCAATTTTCATCCAAGTTTGTCACTTGTGTCATTTCTGGTGGATTACAAAGGTGAGATTGAACCAAGGTCGTATCAAGTTAGCACCGGCGGTGAAGCTTTGGTCAAGGCTGATTTGATTACCGGACCTACTCAACTATCACAGATTTATGTCAATGAGAGTAATGATGTTTGATATGTGCCTGATATTTCGTACCTGAAAATCAATGAGTATGGATTGGAAGTCAAGACCAAATGCCAAGGCTACATTCCCCAGCGAATTCCTTTTGGTGTCATCAACCGATTCCTTCCCCATTGATCCACATCCAATGTTTTCGACAACGCCGGGTTACGTAATCGAGAACCGAGATTTTCTTGGTGATGTTAATCATGATTTCCAAAACTTGTCTACATTAGATAAGTATTTGAAAGCACATGGCTCGGATATATTTGATTTCCATTTGTTGATTTATATCGTCAAATTACGGATTTTAAGTCAAGATGAATGTGAATTGTTGATCAGGTACGTCAAGGATAGAGAAGAACAAGATTATTTGCAATTGATTGGTAGTGGAGGCTGGATGTCATTGTTGACAATTTTGGAACACAGCACTTAGATAGAGAGGGAGCATGGGGAGTAATGTATTTAGGGAAACTCGATTGCAGAGTGTTTAAGTAATAAAAGAGTCTTTCAAAGGATACATTGATACGCGTCGATACTTTCATTTTACCTTCCGCGTGCACAAATAAAGGATACAGTACATATATTTTCTTGCTTTTTGCCAAAATTATTGGACTTCTTTTTTTAGTAGCTTGTACACTACCTTTTTTTCCTACCTGTCACCTTTTTTCTCAAAGTCAACGAACGAAATCAAAACTGAGTTTTTTCAAACAAACCACGTATCAAATAATTTAGAGCAATACAACCTAATTCTAATCAATCAATCAATCTTGTTGAGTTGTACTAGAGGTTTCCATTTCAACTAGTGTTACTCAATCAATCATAAAAAGAAGAACTTATACATAAATCGCCTAGGGTTTATTCATTTCAGAATCTTTTTCTTCAAAACATTATCATTCTAGAAAAGCACTTTTGCTCCTAGCATCAATAACAACACTTTATAACTCAATCAGTTCTATTTTTGTTCCATACACCACATCAAATCTAAAACACTACATATCACTATCAATCAACATGGGTTTATCATTTTCAAAATTATTTGCCAATCTTTTTGGGAACAGAGAAATGAGAATTTTAATGGTTGGTTTGGATGCTGCTGGTAAAACCACCATATTGTATAAATTGAAATTAGGAGAAATCGTCACTACTATCCCTACTATTGGTTTCAATGTTGAAACCGTTGAATACAAGAACATTTCATTCACAGTGTGGGATGTTGGTGGACAAGACAAGATTAGACCATTGTGGCGTTATTATTTCCAAAATACCCAGGGTATCATTTTCGTTGTAGATTCCAATGATAGAGACCGTATTGCTGAAGCTAGAGAAGAATTACAACAGATGTTGAATGAAGACGAATTGAGAGATGCATTATTGTTGGTTTTTGCAAACAAACAAGATTTGCCAAATGCCATGAATGCTGCTGAAATAACTGAGAAATTGGGCTTGCACTCCATCAGACAAAGACCATGGTACATCCAAGCTACTTGTGCTACTACCGGTGATGGTTTGTACGAAGGTTTAGAATGGTTGTCCACTAATTTGAAAAAGTCTGGATAAAGAAATATTAGAGCAGAGATTAGGAGGGACCAAGCCGGTGAAAGCCAATAGCATCACTTTACTCTTGTATTCTTTTTGTTTATCTATTATCTAGTATTTTACTGTGTATTTTTTGATCAAAGTATACTTGTATAGTAAACAAAGTTCAACGATGTATTAAAATGTGGTGAGGTTGAAGGATGGTGATGTCGCAAAATCTTTCAAGATGTGATTAGCCTAAACTGCATTTCCGATGCAAGTTGATATTACGACGCGCCATGTTTTGACAAAGCAGGCTCATGTGGCTCGGATCGGTCATGTAGGAGAGAGTACAATGGAAACTTTTAGTGTAGAGAATGTAATGTTGTTGATTATACTGATGATGAATAAAGTGGAGGTCATTCATCAATGAGGAATATTATCAACACTGTAAGAAAGTGGTCATTTACCCATGACAGAGCATTCCCAAATTGAGTGATCCTGCAACAAAGGCAACCAGTAAAGTGATTTCATAGTGTTCAAATGATTACATGTCTTGTGACTTCTTTAATCGGAGCCTCATATCGTTTCTTTTTTCTTAGAAGAGCAACAATGCACGTGCAAACCCTAAACTTAGGGCTTCTCCTTTTCCCTTCTCTATTTCAATCTTCTCGTTGTCAGGCGCACTTACTCTCCACTGTGTGCGAGAGACAAAAATAAAATTTTCAGACTATCAAACAGAGGTATACTATCCATCATCAACGTTCAGTTCATTATAATACACATACACAATGGTATGTACTTGACTTGCTTATACGTGTGGGATATTATACTTGAGATGAGGAATGTAAAGTAAGGGGGAGACAAAAATACACACTCGTCAACGGAAAGGTTGATGTCTCATCAAAGTCATCAAGGATATCGGATAGGTGAAACATATTACAACTTTTAATCAACGACAAGTCATGACATATTCATGAGTCGTTCCACGACTCGATAGTTTATGGATCAAACACCCCTTTTCTTTTCCAAATGTCATCACCCCACTATGTGAACTTCGTAGTTTCAATATACTAACTCCATCCTTTGCTTTAGGTCGCCGTTAAAACTTTTGAATTGAGAACTAAATCCAAAGAACAATTGGAAGAACAATTGATTGAATTAAAGAAAGAATTGGCTAACTTGAAGGTTCAAAAATTACAAAGACCAAGTTTACCAAGAATCCACATTGTTAGAAAAAACATTGCTAGAGTCTTGACTGTTATCAACTTGAACCAAAGAGAGAATGTTAAAGCTTTTTACAAGGGTAAGAAATACCAACCAAAAGATTTAAGGGCTAAAAAGACTAGAGCTATCAGAAGACAATTGACCAAATTTGAAAAATCACAAGAGACTGAAAAGGCCAAAAAACAAAGAATTACCTTCCCACAAAGAAAGTATGCTATCAAGGCTTAAAATTTTTTTTGATGAGAAGTTAGTGTTTGTATGAGCGTGTGCATGAGTAAGGTGAGAATGGCAGCCGTGAAGGTCGGTCTTTCTCTAGATGATTACAAGAATGGAAGTTTTTTTTCTGTATAGTTATAACAAAGAATGTGTATATTTTCGTCTATATTTTGTGGAAATATAATACTTTAATATCGGGCATTTTGAGATTACGAGATGTAGAGGATACATTATGTACGTACTTCGAATGTGATGCGAATGTCTATTTAATCAATCAGTCATAACAACATCCTCTTGCTCCTGTTGTTGTTGTTGCTGCTGCTGCTGCTGCTGCTTCTCTTGTTGCTTCTCTTGTTGCTTCTCTTGTTGCTTCTCTTGCTTCTTTTGTAGCTTGAATGCAGTTATCTTTGCCTTCAAGTCGACGTCGTCTTGCACATCTTCCAATTTCAAAGGAACTCTATTGAACGGATCAGTGGCATCACTTAGCAAGTGTGCCTTGATGGTTGATCGATCAATACTAATCTTGGAAGAAGGTAAAATTACTGGATCCTCCATCACGGTAAACATTAATGGATCCAAAAATTCATCAGGCACTTCACCCAATTCTAACTCTTCAGTTTCCTCGATAAGTCTATTCTCTTCTGCTTTGGCAGCAAATATTGCCAACAGGTTAATAATCCTATTGTCAACAAACGTCCTTTTCGTTAAAATACTCTCAGCTTTCTTGAAGTAATTAATATCAAATGATCTTCCATCTCTTGAAACAGCGATAACAAACCCTTTTTGTAATGAGAGGTTAACGTAAACCTCACATATGTCACTCAATATCTTTTTCGGTTCAAACTTGTACTTTTCTGGTTCGGCAACTTTCAAGTTGGAACATTTAGGGCCAACCAAGACTGACAAGTTGTAATCCAACATACCAGCTAACCTATCCACAATTTCTGGCAACACGAACCCCTGGGGAACTTCTTTGGTAAACAACTTGAACAACTCCATAGTTTCATTTGACAAAGCAATGAGTGACTTCACTCTTCTTTCATCACCTTCCAAATTACCATTCAACGTTTCATCATTCCCCATTTCTTCGTTTGGTTCATTACCAGTCTGACGACGTTTAACTTCAACTTGATAGTCATGAATTGAATTCAATAGATTGAAAGTCTCGTCTAAAAGATAAGTAGTATCATTCAACATTCTCGCAATGAACCGGATAAAAAAATCAACATTGTTCTCCGAATAATCCTTCAACTGCAAGCGATATTGAGGAATCTTCCACAACTCTTCAAGAATGACTGAGATGTAATAACGACTGTTGAATTTATCATAGAATTGCGATGATGCACCGGTTTTCTCAACCATGACATAAAAATCAAGTAATGAGTACAACAAATTGTGAGCGACCAACTCGTTTCTATCGAATATGGAAACCATAAAGCCAGGGTGACCGTCTTGTCTGGGAAGTGAGCCAATGTACAAAATTTCCACAATGTTAGCCTTCATGTGGGGGTTACCGATTAATTCGGGACATCTCAACAAGATGGTAATAAACTCAACAAACAAAATCAATTTATCTTCGTTCAAAACAAGTGGGCATCCTCTAAAATTGGCTGAGAATTTAGTGTAGTTGATGATACCTTCCAAAAGAAATTCCGGGTAATATTTCCAAGGAATTGGGGTTTTCGTCTTTAAAAAATCATGATCGTCCAAGTCCGACACTTTGGTAATTTTGAATAACGGGATACTCAATTTCTTTTGTGGGTAAGTATGGTTCGGGTCAATAAGTCTAGTTATGAAGACAGTTGCTCCAATAACAAAATCAAAGATTTCCAACTGCAAATCTCTATAGCTAAACACAGCATTTATTGCGTGTTGCAGAGACTTTAATGCATTAACTCTAGAGTACAATATGGGTAATTGTGCTCTCATGCGTTCTTGCATTCCTGGGGCTACTCCGGCACGGCCAGATTCAATAGCAGTTATTTGGCTCTCGGCTTGATCAATTGTACGTTTCATTCTGTCATACTTAATGAAAATACCACCAATACCATAATGCAAATAAGCCAAGGTCAAGTTGAAACAGTCGGATATAAAGTTTGTTGCATCAGCGCCAAGCTCCTCACGCTTAGACTCGCTATACTTCGTTGCCTCTTCGATTGTAGAATTGACCCTTGATTCTTCTTTGATATCTAACAAGTTACTTTTTGTAAAGTATTCCACGTCAATTTTGTCAATTTTAGTATAGGTGGGGTAATCCAAAAATGGCATACTCAATTTGATCAAAACAATGGTTATATTAAACATCAATCCGTCACTTGCAACAGTCTGGAAATCAACGTGACTACCCCGCCTCAAATGACTCTTGTTGACCAACTCTGCCAACCACTGAATGACATTGGTTCTGGTTTCTGTTGATCCACGTATCAATTTATCAACAATGACAAACAAACGATCCAATGCAACTTTGTATTCATTTTGGAGTGACTCATAGACACTATGGATTTGAATTGGAGACATTTTACTAACTTCGTCCCCGAAATAAGGTCCTGCAGTGTCGATAAGAGGAGATACACGTAGAATTGGACCCAATAATGACTTATGTTCAAAGTCTAAGCCCAGTTCTTTTGAAGGTGGCTGAAACCCAGCAATTTGGGAGAACACGGCAGCCACGGGTTTGATGGAAACAAGAGTTTCAATAACTGACAAGTAATTCAAATAACGTTGATCCTTAAATGTGATGCCTTTCAATCTCAGACTCATGTATGGAAAGACCAAATTTAAAAAGTCCAATAACGTTCCCTCTTCGTGGCTAACTTTGACAATGTCTACTAAAAATGAAGACATATCAGCAAAACGTTCGACTATCGTGTTCAATGCTTGCTCAATGTTGCTTGATAAAAACATATCAGGCATTTGTAAGCCCATGTTACCATATCTTACCGACAAATTGATTATCTGATTCAATAAACTAACTTTTTCGTCGTGATACGCTGCTTTTATGGGAAGTGATCTCTTTACTTTATAGGCAGCGTGGTAAACTGAGTACAAGTATGAAATGGGTCTCTTTCCAGGCACTCCAATTTCTGAAAGAATTTCCATAAAAACTGAATCCAAGTAGTTTTCATCAAGTTTGTCATTAGAATCTTGCAACTCGTGTGCTAGATTAGGTAAATACACCAAAGTGTTTGACTTTTCATTTGAATCTAGGGTGATTTTGAAAATGTGTTCCAATTCTCTCAGTATCCATTGAGACATATGTTCCTTTTTAGATTGTGTTGGCCTTGATGGAAAAACAGGTGTTGTGTTGTTGTTGTTGTTGGTGGTGGTGGCAATTGGTGTCGACTGTTTGCCAAAATTCTCCAGTTCAACTGCATTTCTATCTGGTGGTGGAGAGATCGTGGGTGTGTTGTGCTCCGATTTGGTCACTTTATTATCTTCACTTGCATGACTTGTTACTGGCAGTTGTTGCTGTGTTTGTTGCTGTGGGGTGTTGGGTCTACCAGATCCAACAAGTTTTGCCAACCTCTTAGCCCTGATCTGAAAAAAGAAGCTTCTGTTAGTATACCTGGAGCATTTTAAAGGGACTAATGGTTCGTTATTCTAGTATACGTACTTCATCTGCACTTGACATTATCTAAAAAAGAGATATAATAGTTCTTAACTGTGCTTTTATGTTTGGTGGTGGAGTAGTTTTGGTGGTGTTTAATCAGAAATCTGGGTGCTGCCAAAAAAGAGAAAAGATACACTGATAAAAGTTGACTTTTATACACGACTGTTTGCCTGGGGTTTATAAACAAGAAGCAATTTTTTATCATCAATAATTTAACCAAAAGAGAAGTTCTGAGGATTTGAAGTCATTATATTGCGTTACATGATAGTAATATAGTATTTCCAATACAGAGGCATACCATATGAATACAGAGTAATATATGTATATTGGTATCCCATATTAGGAAATATACCCGACAGTAAATAAAAAAAAAGTGTAAAGTGCGGGTTGTTGTGTGACGCAGACAAGAATGAAGTTTTAGAGAGAGGCAGAAGGAAGAAATTTTTTGGTGCTTTTTTGGTTCTTTCTTATTTTTTTTTCAAACTATATATGTGCAGAATATACATATGTATATATATATATCTATATGTGTATATATGCTAACCAATAATGACAGATATACCACAGTCTATTATCACTGCTTTAAGCAAGTATCAAGATAGACCGTTTATCTTGTACCTTGAAAAAGACTTGATAAATTTCATCAAAAATTCTATTTTAGGCAACATTAAACAACCAGAGTATGTGGTTCAAGCACAATATTTGAAAAACTCATACTACAGGCTATTGAGTCATCAGCTATGCCAGTACTACCATCTACAGCATTGGAATAATCAGGCAAGCGAAATTGTTGTTACTCCATCAGAAAATTTTGATTACTCGGCGTTTTTATGCAAGATTGAAGATGAATCAAGTGACTTTGTTAAAGTGGCCGATGTTGCTCATAAATATCAGCCTGTTCATACACCACCTGAACCACTGCATCAAAATGGATATCACAACATGAATCATTCTCAACGCAACCACCATCACCATCACTATCATTATCACCGACAACACCGCCAACACGATGATTACAACAGCCAGGATGCATCTTCATTCAAACCAAAGTTTATTATTGCCAAAAAGACTATACTCAACAAGCCCACTACATCTTCACTATCAAGTGAAGCAGGTGATCTTAATACTAGCATAGAGGGTGAAATTTCCAAGTTAAAGATTGATGAAAATGGAGAATCCAACAGCGCACCACCATCGGCAGGGTCGTCTGATGTTTCACTCAACACTACGTCATCATCGGCTATCGAAAGTCAAAGAGCATCAAAAGAAGCATTATATAAAAAAGTACGGGACGAAATTTTTTTGAAAGGGGAAGAAGACCAAACAGGGGAAGAGGATGATACAGTTGAAGGAGTTGGTGAGACAGAGAAAGATGGAGAAAGAAAAGAGAAAAATGCAGGGGAAGAAGTGGAAGGAGAAAGAGACAGGGATCATGACAGCGACGCCAAGAAGGAGGTAGGGAGTGAGGAGACAAACTCCGATAAAAGTTTTAGTTCTTCCAAAGGAAGGACAACTAGGCCAAATTACCAGAAGAGCCGACAATATACCCCTGGTTATAACAAAACCCAGCATTATTCGATGCCATACCAATTGCCAATGCATATGCAGTATCCACAAATGTATCCCCCTCCTCATCAGCACAATGGAGCATCGCCAACCATTCCTCAAGGTACTACTCTTCCGGTGCTATACAGCCCGTACTATACCACTGCTCAACCTCCACTAGTGCCACAGGCATATGTTACTGGTACACCTGCGTATGGTCCTCAATTCCCCAATGGCAGTGTTCTCTCTTATGATAAGGAGACAGAGAGACGAATTTTGAACAATCCATATATCATTTTACCGAGTGATCTTGGCAACAACGATCGATCCAAAAATGCCAAGCTGCAGCAGCAACAACAGCAACAACAACAGCCATATAAGTCAAAAAGAATGTATCAAAACGGTAACGGAAGTGGTGCAAGCATAGGGAGAAGCACTTATCCCAAGGGTCAGAAACCATAATAAAAAGGAAATAGAGAAGTTCATAGAGGAAGCTTGGACTGGTTTGTAGCCTAAAATGCATAATACTAGAAGTCATTATTCATGCAAAGAAAGGGGTGGACATAGTTTAAGGTATTAAGCGAAATATTAGCATCTCTTGTTCCTGAAGTCGTCTAAAGTTTGTCGGTTGTTTGTTCCAATTTGTGTTTTACTATATTGTTCTCAATTCGGTTAAATTAAGGGAAGATAGTAATTTTTTTTTGTGTATAGGGACACGTCTTTATTCTTTTCATATCAAATAAAACACACTTTTTGACAACCAACAAAACTAAACAAGTCACCCTTTTCTAGTACTACTTTACATCAAGCCTATAACCACAATCCGCAACCGCAACTGCAACCACAAAATGTCAAACGTAGACGATGATTTGGTTCCTGAACAAGTAGAAGGATACACCGTTGGCGAAAAGAAAACAATTGACGAATACAATAAACTAGATGCTGAGGATGAAAGTTTGGCCAAGTGGAAAGCATCACTTGGTTTATCTACTACTGAAACACCATACCCCGTCAAACCCAACGACAACAGGAAAGTAGTTGTTACTGAATTGGCATTGGAGTTTCCCGAACAACCTGATTTACAACCAATTAGAATAAATTTGGAAGATACTGATGGTAATACCATTTTGAACAAGGAGATCAAATTTAGCATCAAGGAAAAATCAATTTATCAATTGGTTGTTAAATTTAGAGTCCAGCATGAAATCATCACTGGATTGAAATATTTGCATTCAGTAAAACGAGGTGGGTTAAGAGTGGATAAAGTTGAAGAACCATTGGGGAGTTACGCCCCCAATACGGTGGAGAATCCATATTATGAACGTAAATTTACTGAAGTTGAAGCTCCTTCGGGGATGATTGCTAGAGGTACTTATTCTGCTGTTTCCAAGTTTGTTGATGATGATAAAAATGTTCATTTAACTGTTCCTTGGAGTTTTGCTATTGTAAAGTGAGAGTAATATATAGAGAAAAATGTGGAGTGAGCTATCAAGAATAAAATCTAATTATAACATCTAATTTATTTCAAATTGAAGAAACTCTTAGATACGTGCTCTTGGCCTATATTTCATCACCTCCTTGTTCCAAGTGCATTTGACTTCAGTTTCCGCACAGGAATATAAGGTGGAGCCTTGTTTTTCTTTTGGTTTGGCACAGTCGGTAAAAGCACAATTGGATCTCCATCTTCCAGGTCGTCATCATGATCTATTGTAATCACGCCAGGTTTGGCTGACACTGTCGGTAATGGTGGTGGTACTGGTGGTGCTGGTGGTGCTAGTGGTGCTACTTTGTGTTCTATCCGTCTCTTTTTTGCATTCATACCCAAACTTAGACTCAGTGCTGTTGCGAAGCCTGTGGATTTGGCATTTTCTGGCAGCGTGGTGGCAGTAAATGTATCATTGGTCGAATACATTTTCCAATTCTCAGCATATGCATGAAACAACTGTTCCAATCGACCATCAAGTGATTTATCATGTTCAATTCCAAGCAACGAACAAAGCAATTTGAACCCCTTTATGTTTTTCAATGCTGGCTGTACTTTATCAAACACTTTTAGCTCTGTTAGACGTCTGACAAACCGAGACTCCTCATCTATTGGTTGTCTCCAAGAATTTGTTGAATTCGACTCCTTGTAAGCTGACACATAGAGAAGTGATTTGGCTCTTGTACATGCAACATAGAAGCATCGTCTTTCTTCATCAAGAGCGTCGGATCCCGTTCCATACATTGCAAATCCAGCTGGTAACAAACCTTCAGATAATCCAGGTACAAACACAACTGGCCATTCAAGACCTTTAGCACCGTGGATAGTACTTAGCGACACCTTGGGAGTATTCGATTTCTCACCCCCCTTGTCATCAGTTGCATATAGCCCCACCGACTCGACAAATTGGACTATAAAGTTTCTGTCATCGGTAGTTTGTTCATCCTCAGTGTTACCTATAATCTCTTCATCCTGGAACTGGAAACCGCAAAACTGTTCCTTCACTTCATTAATATTTAATGATCTCTCCTCATCTCTTAGGTATTCTGCCTTGAGACCTGACTCTTGGAAAACATGTTCAAATAATTGTAATGCCCATACAGTCCTCTCATTATCAATAGTGCTTGGCTCAATTTTGCGCAAGATCTCTTTTGCTTTTTCAATCATACTCACGTATTTTCCTACACTATTTCTTGCCCGTAGTGGTAGCTTGGTATTGAGCTTGTCAAGAGCCAATGCCTTGAGTACTTCAAATGCCGTAAGCCCAGACCTTTTGCCACCTATGATAATTTCATCAATCAATTCGAGATTTTTTGCCCCGAGCCCACGCTTGGGGAAATTCAAGGTACGTGATATGGATATCCTATCATTTTCATCACCACAAACGCGCAAATAATCAATAATGGCAACAACCTCTTGTCTTTCCCAGAATGCTTTACCCCTGATCATAAAATATGGAATCTTCCTTCTCACTAGTTCAGTCTCCACGGCACGAGTTTGGAAAGCAGCACGAAATAAAATTGCAATGTCATTCGGCATAATCGTGGAGTTGGGGAGTGCTAGCAAAAACTCAATCTGATAAGCAATCCATTTAGCTTCTTGTTCAGCTGACTTTAGACACCTGTAAACGGGCTTTATCGAATCTTTAAATTGAGACACCAATTCTTTAGTTTTCCGATCCTCTTGTTGCCTCATTAATTTTTCCGATAGCTGCAATATCTCCGTGGTTGATCGATAGTTTTGATTCAATGCTATTACTGTACATGGTAGGTTGAGCTTGTCATAATGTTCAACCATTAACGTGAAATTTTTTGATTGTGCATCTCTGAATGCATATATGCTCTGATCAGGATCTCCAACAATGGTTACATTATTTTGAAATTCGTGATCGATAATACTCCCCCTGGCAAATTGATACATTAACCGGAGTTGAATATCATTCGTGTCCTGAAATTCATCAACAAGTACGTGCTTGACAAAATGAAGCACGGGGTACTCGGTCACCAAAGTGTAACAAGTAAGTAAACAATCGTCGAAATCAAGTTTTCGCTCTTCGATAAGTTTTATTTGATATGCCTCATAAATCGAGTGCAAACTTTGGTTATAGTCCTTTACACTTTTATAACTATCTGGCAAAATACCCTGCGATTTTAATCTTGATATTTGTCGCTTCAACCTGGACATATCAATCCCATGGTATTTTTCATTATTTTTGTTTGATCTTAAGGGTAAAAGCTCCGCTGAAGGAGCATTGCGAATGTGGTTGATGGCTTCACCAGAAAGTTCTTTCTCCAACACTTCCCTCAAGAAATGGTCTTTGTCTCTCTCGTCGGCAATAGTGTACCCGCTGACGCCAATCTTTGATCCAAACCTTTTGATTATTCTGTAGCATAAGCTGTGAAATGTACCTACTAATAACCTCGACACATTAATTTCACGATGACCACTCAATAAAGTCTCCAACCTTTCCACTAGTTCATTAGCTGCTTTCTTAGTAAATGTGGTAACAATAATGTGTTCTGGTTTGATCTTTTCTACTAAAAGTAGGTAGGCAACGCGTGAGGTTAGTACTTTTGTCTTTCCTGTTCCGGGACCGGCAATGATTTGGAGACGGCCATGGGCTGGGGCAGTAACTGCTTGTTTTTGATTCTCATTAAGATCATTCAAGAACATTAAGTTCTGTGCTGTCCCGATGGTCATGCTAATTACAAAGTGTCGGAAGGAATTAAGTTGAGATCAATGTTTATATTTTCTCATACTTCTTGACCCCCCACACGTATTTTGTGTAGTTGATGACACTGGGACGCGTTAATGAAGCTACTGCTTTACACTTCAGGTGCAAAAGACGCTCAGGTGGTCAGTCAGACGGGGTTCGGTTACTAAAGTCACCGGTACGTAAGTATAAAGCAGCTGTAAAACAACTTATTTGACTATCATAATGACTTTTTAACTATGGTTATGCCAGTAACATATGAACGCTACCGTTTTGTTCATTCCAATTTTCTCTTCTATACACAACTTGAGAAACGGTAAAGCAAATCAAGCATGTATAGTTCAAGATGATCTATCGAGATATAGTTGTTGTCGTTTCATTTCTACTATGTCACGTTGTGGCTCTAAATGGGGCCAATTTTCTGATGCTACACAATCAAACATCAGTCAACCAAACTGCATTGAATGAAACCCTTGATGTTGCAATTAGAACTCAGAGAGACATTTCCAAACCAGTGCCTCTTGACCAGCTAGCGGTAACAGGCACGTCACTAACAACGATGTTTTCAAATGGAGATTACAGCTTGAACAGTACATCAAAGTTGCGCGATTTGCTAGATACCGGAATGCAAGCAATAATGTTGGATCTATATTGGAATGAATTTACATCAGTATGGCAATTATGCCCAGCCCCCTTTCCGCAAAATGTAACTTATAATCCAAACGATAAAGTTAAAGTCACCTGGAACAATGTTACGTATACTTGCGAAGTTGGATTCACAACCGATAATGTCATGTCCATAATTGAGTCGTACTTAGATTCTTCAAACACAAATTTTGAAGCTAATTTTCTCCATTTGCTACTCAACCTTAAGTCCATACATTATGAAAAGTCGAATAAGACAATGTCACTCGAAAACATTTATGCGCCTAATTCACGGTCAACTATTGTGGGGAACTCGACATTGAATGCTACAATCACCCCGATTGCTTCCTACATTTTCAGTCCAAATGTGCTAGATGACTACCGACAACAAGTTTATCTATCGTCAAACCCGTATGCTTCGTTCTACAATAAATCGAGTACAATCATGCCTACATTGGAAACTGTTCTACTATCGCAATACAAGAGAATATTGGTCAATGTCTTGAGCAATGAAATTGTTCCATCTCCTCGAGCCTACACAATCGACAGCCATGATCGAGAACTCATTTTCTTCAATGATACGTTACCAACATCGGTGAAAACTGCAAAACAGGTAGAGCCTTATTGCAACGAGCTTCTCAAATTGGATGACGACACAGGGAAATACAATGATATGTCCTTGACAACGGAATTCGTCTATGTCATTGATAACAATGATTACCAGTTTACCCAAGACAGTGTTCAGAATTTCCTAAGGTGTGGACTCTTGCCCATCTTTAATGCCACTTCATACGTCATTGACAATAAAAACATACTGGATATTGGAGATTTATTTATATCATTCACTCCCTATCTATTTTGGTCGTGGCGTGCGGGTCAGCCTCACGTGTTCAACAACTCAACATCAAGCAATCTGTCAAATAGTAACAACATGGATGCAAACGCATCTTTTCGGTGTGTAGTCATGACCGATAATGGTTGGAAGGTTGACGATTGCTACGAAAAGTTCTCTATCGCATGTCAGAACAAAACTGAGCCTAATGATTGGTATATACCACCAGGTGATAAGCAGACTTATTTTGATGTTGGTAGAGGTGACTGTCCAGATGGATACAACTTTAGCTTGCCAAGACTGAGCACCGAAATGCTCTCGCTTATGAGCGCTGTGAAGCGGCAAAATGTCGCTTACCCGGTATGGATTGATTTAAATGATATAACAATATCCAATTGTTTCGTATCAGGTGGCCCTTATGCACAATGTCCATATCAAAAGACAGTCACCACTACAAGATTTGTTCGTATGATTGCACCAGCTTCAGTGGTTTGCATCATTGTTCTTATTGCCGTTCTTCTTGAAAAATTGCTCAGAACAAACCATATACAGTCAAACAGGAAACGGTATTGGAAAAAAGCGCTTGCTGAGTACTATTCTAAGAACGATTACGAAGGAGTGCCATCATAATGTGGTTCGTGTAATTTTCCTGCATATAACTCATCTCATTTTGTATATTCTTACTTTTTTGTCTCTCTCCAAATTTTTAAACGCCTACACTGCACTACCTCCCAAAGGCAATAAACACACACCGATATACACACAATCAAATGAACGATCAAAACTGGAAGGCTTTGTCCAATGAGTTGAGGCGCAGAGCTCAACAAGCTCGCCAGTCAGGTGGAGGCAAAAATCCCAAAAGCCCATTGGCAATTTTTGGTGGAATTGGTGGAATTTTAGTCTTGGGTGGAGTTGCTATGTTTGCTCAAAATGCTTTGTTCAATGTAGACGGTGGTCAACGTGCCATATTATACTCGAGAATTGGTGGGGTTCAACAAAAAATCTATCCAGAAGGTACTCATTTTGTTATCCCTTGGTTTCAAAGACCAATCATCTTTGACGTTAGAGCTAAACCAAAAGAAATTGCATCATTGACTGGTACGAAAGATTTACAAATGGTGAATATAACTTGTAGAGTATTGTACAAGCCAGATATATTTGAATTGCCAACAATATTCAGGACATTGGGAACCAACTATGAGGAGAAAGTATTGCCTTCGATTGTCAATGAAGTGTTGAAATCAGTCGTTGCTCAGTTTAATGCTTCACAATTGATCACTCAAAGAGAGAAAGTTTCCCGATTAGTCAAGGAAAACTTGTTGCGCCGTGCTTCAAAGTTCAACATTTCATTGGATGATGTTTCTTTGACTTATATGACTTTTTCGCCTGAGTTCAGTGCTGCTGTTGAAGCCAAACAAATTGCTCAACAAGATGCACAAAGAGCTGCATTTATTGTTGATAAAGCAATCCAAGAGAAGCAACAATTGGTGGTCAAAGCTCAAGGTGAGGCTAAATCCGCTGAATTGATTGGTGAAGCAATCAAGAAATCTAGAGACTATGTCGAATTGAAAAGGTTGGACACAGCTAGGGAAATTGCAAACATTTTGGCATCATCTCCAAATAGAATTATTTTGGACAATGACACCTTGTTGTTAAACACTGTTGCTGATAGCCGTAACAATAGAAAATGAGTACAGTAGATGGTTTTGTAAATAGTAAAAGAATTTAACGAAATGAATTATTATACTTTACCGTGTTCCCAATTAAAATGTCTCTACTAAACCTATAAGATAGAGTTGACAATGTTGGCACCAACTGATGCACCTGCACCAAATAATGCAGCTTCACCAAAACGACTTCCATATTTCTTTACACGATCATGGCCATTTGAATGTTGTTGTTGTTGTTCGGGAGCAACCACAATTTGTTGTGGTGGTGGTTGCTGATATTGTTGTGGAGGGTAGTAATTTGTAGATGGTGGAGGGTACTGAGCATAACCTCCATAAGATGGCTGATTCAGTAATGGAGGTTGATTATAAGATGGAGGGCCGTACGATGAGAAGGAGTTTTGTTGCGATGGTGAAGGACGTGGTGGAGCCAATCTGTTTTCAGCAGTGTTAAATTCTGCTTCTGAAATAACTGTAACGTAATTGGAAGGGAATACACCAGCCTTTTCCGGAGTGGATCCTGCTTTGTAACCTTTCCACCAATCTTCAGACAAGTGTTCAACCACTGCCAACTTATCACCCTTGGTTAGACTCAAATCATCTGGCTCTTGTGCAGCATAATCAAACAGCGCAACGCAATATCCAACTGGCTTAGGACCAGAACGAGGTGGTGCCGGTGGGTGGTCGGGTGGTGAAATATGAGTGTTGGCAAACTCTTGTGTCAATTTATTTGATTTCTCTTCATATGATGATGCTGGTGCGCCAGCTGGTGGAATAAACTCTGCCTTTTTTGAAACAGTGCCACTTTCTAAAACATCCACGTCCCATGGCTTCTCATCCTTTTTGTACTTCTGAGGTAAAGCCTCGACTAGCTTGTTGTAAAGTGCATCAGTGATGATATCCGAATCACGCAAAAACTCCAACTCCGTTCTCACTGTAGTTAATGATCTGTTCACTAGTGCTGCTGACATGTTGCAATTGCGATTTGTTGATGGATGTGGTAATGAATGTAAAGATTTTACTAAAGGCTTAGAAAATATAAAGAGGACAAATGTAGAGTGACATTTTTCGCTTGATCTAAAAATAGGGAACCACACAGCCTATTCTTAAATCCGACGCACAATGTTCCTTCCCTTTATTCATCTTATACCTATACAGTCCATGCTGATACCTTCTGCTAGTTCAATAATATTGCTTCCGTAAGCTCCTATGATTCTCGAATTTGATGCTGGAGTGATTTCCACTGCTCTGTTCCATAAGTGATATATTCTTATTGTTGAATCATTAGTGGCTACACAAACAGAACAAAAGTCGGGACTGGTTGTGGCACTGAGAATACGTAAATTGCTGGTGGCATTCACTTCCAACACTGGACACATCTCCGGATATGTGTAAACTCTCATAAGATTTGACTTTGTTGACCCACCAAACCCAAATGTAGCCACAATCTCTTTCTTGTATCTCGACCAAATCAATGACGTAATCTGACCATCGGTGTAAAACTCCTTCAACAAAGTCCCGCTAGTAGTGTGCCAAAATCGAATCTTACGATCTTTGCTACCTCCACCAGTAGCCAATAGAGATGCCGTCCAAGGGCAAAAGCTTAATGCTTTTATAGCGGCCTTGTGTGGTAGCACAAATTTCAATCGTGGTGACTGGAAATCGGGTAAACTCCAAAGCGAGCAACAATTGTCATTTGCACCCACCGCGACTTCATCATTGGTGGAGTTGAGGGCGATTCCTGGAAAATGTTAGTAAGATCATTTTCATCATGTGTACACAAATTCTTCTGATACCTCGCTATGCTTACCACAAATTTGTTGTTGATGAGCCCTAAAAGTCTTGATTATTTCAAGTTCGAGGTTAGATGACAGTTTGATTTGCATGATGTATACCTCACCACTATCATCTCCAGCCAAAAAATGTTCCGAGTCATTAAACCAAGTAAAACAAAAGATACATTTATTTTCTGGTGTATTGAATTCGCCAACAACTTGGTTAACTTTTTCCTTTTGATCAATCAAGAGGATCTTGCCATTTGCCGTAGCCACCAAGATCCAATACTCTTGTGAGCAACTAACTGCAGTAATTAAATTATCATTTTCATAATTGATTTGAACAACATGACTATCTGCGCCCCACATGTACATTCTGGATGCCAAGCCCACAATTACTCTATTTGTCTTTGTTGACCAACTTATCAAATTCGAATAATAATCATTTCTCAATCCAGGTGCCTGCAAGATATCCGAAGCCATTATTGATTTAACCTTGACTTTTTGCTTTTTTGATGCAGACCTGCTGATGATTTTGTCGATGGGGTCAGTTTGATGGATGGTGGGACCTTTCTGTGGCTGGTGGGTATATGCATTGTTGAACTTAAACACTTTTGAGCAACAGTTGAAGTTCAATGCCTCTGCAACCACTTCCTGGTGAAGATCATTTGGGATCAAACTGGTTCCTGGACAGCTTGAGTTGCCAGTTGAGCTCAACTGGCTTGAACTAGTGGTTGACCTTGGTGACGGGGACATGTTTGTCGGTGATTGCATTACCGTTGATACAAATGAATCATCACGAATGGAAAAGTTAAATTCATTGTTGTTGGACTGTATAACTGAAGCCCTTGACTCTCTGTCTGACCACACCTTGTAAGCCAGCATGGATGATGAGGTTGGGATAAATCTGTCACCACTAAGCAAGGTCTTTTCGTTTGATGACATGTTGTAATTGCGATGTGTGTTAGCTTCAGCTAGAGCCTCCTCAATAGCAAGATCAACTGAATAAAGAGATAGTTGGAGTAGAATATGAAGCAAAAAATTAGGTTGTCAATGTAGTTTGATATGTTTTTGCAACCACCTTGGTTTCTTTAATTTTTTTCTCCTAAGTTAGTTATGCCAAACTCTTTATCATTTTTGTGTCAAATGTTGGAGTATTTTATTTTTTTGTCTTTTCATCATTAACAATCCGGGAAACCACTTCAATGCCGTTGATAATTCCGACTAGACAAACATATCTTGAACCAGTGATCAAGTACACTTGCACATTGTTATTTTTGATCATCTGTGGCCAAGTGTTTTTCAAAACCAAAGAGCTAGTCGCTCAACCATTTGTTGATGAGATTTTCCACTTACGTCAATGTCAAACTTATTGTGCTTCTAGATTCGACAAATGGGATAATAAAATCACAACGCCACCAGGGTTATACTTATTGGGACTTGTATATGCAAAATCGTTAGAAGCGGTGACTGGCGTGTATGATTTGTGCCGAGACTATAATGTTCTACGATCATTGAATTTATTAGGTGGAATCATTGTATTACCAATTGTACTTCGAAACTTCAAAAGATCAAACACGAGACAGTACTGGACAGTGAATATCATATCCCAACCGTTGTTGTTTACCTATTACTTTTTATTCTATACTGATGTATGGTCAACAATTTTGGTGGTGATGTCACTCAGCTTGATCAATACGAGAGCTCACCAATGGCCAATTTTAAGCTCAATAATTGGATTCGCAAGCTTATGGATGAGACAAACAAACATTGCTTGGGTAGCTTTCATTGCTGTTGTTTATATCGACAGACAGATTTACAGAGTCCAATCAATTTTCGATAGAGTCCAATCGTTCATTGGGAGAAGTTTGAAAAATTGGTCTGCCTTATCGGGTTACGCGGTCAATTTTATCTTGTTTACTGCATTTTTGAAATACAACGGAGGGATCACATTTGGAGATAAGGAGAACCATCAGATTCAGTTACATTTGGTTCAAGTGTTTTACTGTTTCACCTTTATCAATTTTTTTACATGGCCCGTGTGGTTGAATCGTTCAACGATGTCAAAGTATATCAATTTTCTTATCGGAAACCATGGAGTAAACATCATTTTCAATATGGCTGCCTTTGCTGGGATAAAGTACATAATTGACAATTACACCATTGTCCATCCTTTCCTACTTGCAGACAACAGACATTACACTTTTTACATTTTCAAAAGATTACTCAGTCACAAGTATAGCAGTGTGATGGCAATCCCTGTTTATCATTTCGCTTCATACAATATCGTTGTATCGTTAGCAAAATCCAGAAAACTCAACCTATCGCCTATTGGTATTCTAGCATTCATTGGAGCCATAGTCTTGACTATTGTGCCCTCACCATTATTCGAACCAAGGTATTACATCATCCCATTAGTGGTATTTAGGTTGTACATTGCCCCAAATTATCCTCTTGCCAACTTGCTTGAATTCATGTGGTTAAATTTGATCAACTTGATTACCCTGTATATATTTTTCACACACCAATTCACTTGGGTAAGTGAACCTGGGGTAATTCAGAGAATTATTTGGTGATGCCAAGGGTACAATTAAATGCAATTACTGTCTATGTTCTAAAATCTACTTCTTGTAAAGTTTTGTCATCGTCCGGCGTGGGATTATTTTCTTCAGCATCGTCCAAATCTTGATCGTCTTCTGTCACTTCTTGAGATAGTGGGCTCTTGCTACTATTTGCTTTGGAATTGATTTTCAATTTGTCTTCAGTCTTTTTGGGCTTCGACACTTGTTTGATATCGTCTTCTTCATCGTCCTCATCGTCATCCTCGTCATCTTCTTCTTCATTATCGTTATTACTCGACGTCTGAAGAGATTTCGCATGATCTAGCAAATTCAAGTTCTTCGTAATGAATGTGTCTATAGATTGGAAGCTCTTGTTATGTAGCGCGAGAATCGAAACTTCATTCTGTTTCAATTCATCCAATAACTCTTTATTCACATTCTCTGGTGGCTCATTCTCCATCTTTGTCATCCACTTCTTGACTGCTCTTCGTTTCAACACTTCCAAATACGGCACCTCCAATTTAGACTCTTTATCAACAAACACGATTTCGCCTTCATTACCAATAAACAAGTCCCCATCGTTATTCTTTCTGTTCGCCTTGATATCCCAATTGCCCATTTCTAAATCATTGGCGAAAATCAACAAGAAATCACCCCAGGTGTCGGCAATTTGAAACTTGAAATCGAAATCTCTCCCAAAGAGAATAACTTGGCCCCACTTACCAGCTGGTGGGGGAGAGAGATCAATTCCAATGTAATTACCAACTTCATCAGTCGCTAATGGAATCCACATTGGGTGGGCAAAAGTTTCGTGAATCATTTTCGGAGGAATGGATCTTTGCTTTGGCATACGTAGATGATTATGAGTGGATTTGGTACTTGTCAAGTCTGCATCATGAGAAGAAACTGATGTTTTTCTTGATTGTGTATCTGTCAAGTCAAATGAGGTTTCAGCAGACGATAGCTCACTACTAGTGTTGAGACCTAGTTTTTTCTTGTATTGACTTGAGCTTGCATGTGAGACTGGTAATTTACTTAGACCATTTGCCTTATTGTTTTGTTGGCTGATGCCAGTGTTGATGTAGTCTGCAACTTTTCTCCAATTTTCAGTCTGTATCATTATATCATCCAAGGACATCAATCTCAACCCAAAAATGAGACCATTGGTATCTATATTCAATTGGTTGCCAAAGTTCAGTTGACCATCGGTGATTTTAAAAAATTGAAACACTGATTGTGGTAGTTTGATGTGTAAATCTTTTTGAAAATCTTCCAAATCTGCTGAAGTACATTTGCTCAGTAAAGAGCTGTTTAAATCAGGTGCATATTTGACCAACCAGTGCTTTATATGTCTCCAGGCTAATCTCATTTCATGTACACCTTCGGATCCATCACTTGGTTCGTTGGTGGTTATATTATGGATTGAATCAACCGATGAGTTGTTGTACAGCGAGTTCATGCCCAAGAGATTCTCGGAATCTGGTTTGTTGACTCTGTTGAATGACTTTCTAGAGTCAAATTCGGAATACTTATCATCAGTACTTAACGAATATATGATTTCGTGCAACCGTTGGCTGAATTTCATGACAAATGGAGATGCCTTTGTTTGTAGTTCTTGATGCGTAAATTGAGTAACCAATGTATATTCTTTAAAGCGGATGCAGTAACGTAGTCGAACCTCAGCTCAACTCTGTCTTTTCCTCAAACGAAGAGATCTCGGTCTACTCTAAGTTAGTTTTGATTGAAAACAAGAAAATTTTAACGAGAGCAGTCAAAAAAAAAAAAAAAATGCGCGTTTTCAAAGTAAAGTATTGCAATATTGTATTTTGCGACATTCGATATTATAATTTAACCCAATTGGGTTAAATAATCAACAATATGGTACTACTAAAGTTCAGAGACATTACATTTATATCCCACCTACACAATACTTATAAATGTCACCTGGGCATGAAGTACAAATCTCATAGTAAATTTTGAAAAGTATACGATAAACCAGGTATTTCAATCTAGGAAGAATCATAAAAAACAAAAAGGTAGGCAAGAAACAACACCTGCAACGGGATTCTCAAAACAAAAAAAAAAAAAAAATATGATACTAGAAGAGAGTGAAAGAAGAAGGATAGCCGCAAAAGGACCCTCCCCTTCTCTCATCATCTCAACCCCAGAGTTAAAAAGTACCAAAGTCAAATACTTTTAGTATACGACTTTCGATTCTGAACACCAATTTGATTTAAAAAAAAAAAAAAAAAAAAAGGAATTGCTATGCAAGCAGGAACAAACAAGCCTTTTTAAACAAAAAAACTGGGTGTAGCGAAGATTCCAATGGCTTTTAAAGAACAGCGTATTGAAAGAAAACCTCTCAACTCGCCTGGAAAATCTTCAAAAGTGAACTTGTAAAGTGTTTGTGCTTTGAGGGAAGTAGGATGGGGAAAAAAAGCGGTAAACACCTCCCCCCCACCAAAACACGCCCCAGAACACTAGTTGATGTTCAGCTCCAATTAAGGAGCCTTGAATCTCTAGTACTTCTCCGGTTAGTGTTTTTTATTTGTTTATTTTGTTTATGATGGTTATCTTATTGGTTGATTTCATTAGTTCTTTTTGATCAAGTTTTTTTAATCACTATCCATGGTAATCAAATTGAAGAAGAAAAGAAGAAAAGGATGAAAGTTGGAAAATTTTTTTGATTTTGGAGACTGATTTTTATCATCGCACAAGCGATGGGGCCATATGCAGGATCACTAAACTCAACTCATCCATATAGGCTCTTCTTCTTGACAATCAACCAGCTTAATCTTTTTATTCTCTACAATCTCCCCATTCTGATTAAACGTTAGATTTAAAATGAAAACTATGTAAAATACACGGTACCTCCCCTCACTTATACAAAAGTTTTATAAATAGTATCAACTGTTCCCATTAATGGAAAATAGGATCGTGATACTCCCTATTTTGTAAAATTTTTCAAGTAAAATTGTGCTTAAACTGACCTCCTCAATTGATTTACCAGTTTGAAGCAGCAGCATCTTCAGCAGCTGGAGTAACACCAGATTCAGCCCAGTCAAGATCTTCAGTTTCACCAGTCCATTCGGTTTCAGCTTCAACAACAACAGCTTCTTCAACTTCTTCAGTAGCACCTTCTTCAGCAGCATTTTGTTCAATTTCTTCAGGGTCTCTGTAAAAGTACAAATCTGGCATGACTGACCATTCGGTAGTTCTGTCAGCAATGATACCTCTCAATCTCAAAACTTCTCTAGCCAACAACCACCAGATCAAACCAATGGAGTGTTTACCTTTGTTGTTACATGGTATAGCAACATCAACGTATTCAGATGGTGAATCCATATCAGTCAAAGCAATAACTGGAATGTTGACATATGATGATTCTTTGATGGCTTGAGAGTCAGTTCTTGGGTCAGTAACAACAACCAATCTTGGTTCTTTGAAAGAACGGGTGATATAGTTTGTAAAGTTACCTGGAGTGAATCTACCAGCAATGGCAGTGGCACCAGTGTGAGCACCGAATTTCAAAACAGCTCTTTGACCGAAAGTTCTTGATGAACAGACAGCAACATCAGAGGCGTTTGGAATAGCGGCAATGATTCTGGCAGCCAAGACAATCTTTTCCCAAGTCTTACCAATGTTGATGACATTGACACCATCTGGTCTGGTTTTGTAGACGTATGGTTTGTTGTGTACCTAAAAAAAAAGCAAATTGTTAGTATTTCATTGTCTATAATGTTGATGTGAATCGAATGAGTATAGCAAGTGACATGTGTAGATCCTTGGTTAAAAATACAATTGAGGGTGGCTTGAGCTTTTCTCAAACTCCCATTCAATGTATCTCCTTTCCTAGAGTTTTGGGCATATTGGCAATCCCTGTTTTTTTAATGGCTTTCCTCCGTTGTGTTTATGCCATGCTATATTTCATTAATTCACATTAAATCCCTCTCTATGCATTTCTTAAAAACATACTTGAACATTCTTAGATCCCAAGTGGACGTTGGCAGCTAACAATAATTTAGCGTCTTCTGGAGTTAAGTCAAATGAAGCTGGTAATGACATCTTTGGTTATATTGACTGGTCTATGTTGGTAAGATATATCAAAGGTTTCACTAAGGTTGAAAAAATTTTGAAAAATTGATTCTTTTTTTTTTTTTCTTTCCTTCCAAGAGAGTAGTGTGTAACTGCTAAACAAAAGTTTGTATGTGAGAGTGCGAGAAACTCATAGTAAAGCGAAGGCAGCCTAGGGAGTGGAGGGGAGAAAAAAAAAACCTCTCGCCCTAATGGCCGCGATTGTCTCAATGTTCGCACGAAGGACCGCACCATAATGGGGGAAAAAATTTGTAAATTGTTGCACGCAATAAAACCTTTTGTGCAATGCCCGAGGTGATTATAGCCCTAAAACAATACTTGCACGTGTATAGTTTCCTGTCAAACATCAACACTATCAATGAATCATCATCGAACTGACAAGAGTTGTTTGTATACGCACATTTCCCCTTGACAGAGGATAGTCGTAGCTTAACGTTCATTCATGCACGATTACACTACGTGTGATTGAAATGTGTAACCATTGTTAGTACAGACTTCTTTATACTACTTTACATACTTCCAAATACTTATTGTTTCAGCGTACTCCTCTGGTAACATCAAGTATAGAAACTTTAGATTATGGTCATACTTGAATGAAATCATATTTCCGGATAGTAAATTCTTGACAATGGAGTGTCTGAAATTCTTCGCCCGCTGAAACAATTTCACATAGTTGACAAAAATTGCTTGATATGTGAGTGACTTGTTTGATATAGATAAAAACGTTGTCCTGTTGTAAGAGCCTTTATATTGAAACCTGATCCCTCCTTGCAACCTTTTTGAGTTTTTAAGTTTCAACAAACATACGAAAATCGGTGTGAAATTCAAAACAATAGTTATATTCTCCAACAAATTATGAGCCATGAGTATCATGATATGGAAAATGGTGAATGTAAGGTAGAATGCAAATGTAGTTGGTAAAAGGAAAATCATAATCATAAACAATAAAGTCCCCAATAATAATTGATCAATCTCGAAAACATCCCCAGTTTCATAATTGTTTAAGTTGTCTATTCTATTACGAAGCACATTGTACTTCTTTCCCCGAAACAATTGAAACAATGACTTGATAATTTCAAGTTGTCGTTTATAAATTTTGGCAGCACCGTAGTAGAATGCATACATGTGGAACGTCAATAATTGAATACAATCAATAAGGAATGATAGCAAGAATGAGCATCCACCTCCATAACAAAGAACTTTCAATATTTGTAAAATCATGCTCTTGTTCTTGCTAATGTGAACATTTTCCACATAATCTCTCCAAAATAATATTGTCCAAATGTATAAATCACCAAAGAATTTACCCAAGTCAGTATTCAATTTAAAACCAGCGGGATTTTCAGTTGATACCCAAGTTATCAAAGAAACTAACTCATTGCATAATAACTTTTCCAAGATTGTCGATTGGATAAAGTTGAATATTTGATATTGGTACCTGTCAATGTACCCATAGACTGTAACTCCAAGTAAGATATCATTGAAAATCAACCATAGCGAATTATATAAATTGATGTAGTTTGAATTGTTGATGTTTAAATTAGTATTGAGGATGGGCAATTTCAATTCATTGATAATTTGTGAATCTTTTTGATATAATACGTTTCGATCGTAGTAGCACAAAAATTGAATGGGGAAGTAGTTTAACTGTTTCAATCGTAGATCCAATTGTCGAAAACATTTTGAGACTTGAACCAATGAGTAACCCAAAATTTCGAAATTGATAATCAGTAAAAGCATTATTAGCACATTCTGGCAAATTTTAATGATAGGTATTATCGATTGTACAACTATCCACTTGCAAAATGAGTCAAACATTGTCGATGTGGACAGTATACTAACTTGTTTGAGTTTATTTCGAGCTCTGTATATCAGATTGATCTTATCCAAGACATCGCCATCAGCTATTGATGTATTTTGCGGTGGTATCCCAACCTCCGGAATATATGCATCAAATTTTGATTCAATTGATGTTGATGATTTCGTTGACTTTTCCACAGATTGTAATAAAATGGGCTCAATGGAGAAATACTCCAAGTTTCTGAAATTTGGGGGATCGAAATAAATAATGGTAGGATTGAGTGAACACGAAACGTGTCCTCCCGCTTGATCGTAGTGCAAGTTCAAAAGATACCCACTTGACGGTTGATTGATTGTGCCCACAATTTTCAACCCAGGAATTGCAGCAGTATAGGCGTTCGCATCCTCCGTACATTGAAATATAACGTATGCATTCCCAACCTCATATCCCAAAAGAAACACCTCATGATGATGGGTAAAGTACTTTTTCAAGTCATTTGGGAAATATATCTGCACGGGACATGTATCATTACTGAAGTACATTTACTGCAAACGAGTCACGACGTAGAAATTGGGAACTATTGTTGTATTGTAAATAAAACTCCTCCTTTCGTAATCTTAGCAGTCGGGGCAGAATTTCAAGGCTTGGAGGATCGTCGATCTCACTGGTAATTGATGATGTACTAGAAGTTGTAATGAATGGATAAGTCTTGATGACGAAATAATCGAGCAAGTATATGGAAATAATGTAAATTGAAGTAAGGACTATTAGTACAATTAGTGCTCGGATGAGTATTTCCCATAGATGGATATCCACTGTCATATAAGATTGGGCATGCCAGTTGTTGTGTCTCTGGTTTGAAAAATAACTGATGTCATCTTTCCTTGAGTAGCGAAAGCGCTACCAACTTAGATTTGACTTAGTACAAACCACCACCCCAATTGAAACTAACCTGGATTAACAGTGTGAACATAATCAGAGTGTTTCGGGTAAAGTAAACTTCTACAATCGACTATAAAGTGTGAGCAAACAGAGATAATAAAGTGTGTGAGCATTCTTTGAAGTTGAGTTATTTTATCAAACTCTAGGTGCAAATTGCTTGTGGACTTTACTTTGCAACGCAATCAGCGCAGAGTATTATCTTTTCGATGGACCTTGAGTTTGACCGTGCCATTGCAAAGTGGTGGCGTAACTTGCGTCATTTGCAGAATTAGCGTATATGTCTTCCCATGTGTTGTGTCAATCAAAATTAGACAGAATACACACACACAAAACAACAGCAGTTACGTACTTAATCTCTAATTTTGTAACACGACACTGACGCAATCGAAGAACAAAACGAAGAAAAAAAAAAAAAAAAAAAACGCCAACCACTGGAATGGAGAGGGAAAAAACAATATTCAGCCATCAAACCGCAAATACACGCAGATTCTCCCCTTTTTGAAAACAACCACTACATTCTTCTTCTTTACCAAAAGAATCCACTATAAATTCATATTTTTCCATCCATATATAGCTGCTGCACAAACCTCAAGTATATTGATACTTTTCATACGTATATGTCCAAAAGCAAACTATCGTCACTGTATAACCATGGTACTACCGTCTCCTTAAATGCCAATAGAGGCACAACTGCCATTGGCAGGGTTTTATTCATTTTTACCAGTTTTATCAGATTGGCTCACTCGATTCCAGTTCATATTAACAGTGCTTCGACTGCTGCTGCTTCATCAAAAGATGGTTCAGTTGAAGTTGCTCAAACTCCAGAACAATTTTATGTCAATTTATTTACATCTGCTTTTCTTGTTTTGGCTGGTGGTGTATTTGCAGGCTTAACTTTGGGGTTGATGGGACAAGATGAAGTTTATTTAAAAGTCATTTCGTCTAGTGGTGAACCATCTGAACAAAAATACGCGAGAAAGGTTTTACGATTATTGGGAAGAGGTAAACATTGGGTTTTAGTTACGCTATTGTTGTCCAATGTCATCACCAATGAGACTTTGCCTATCGTCTTGGATCGTTGTCTTGGAGGAGGATGGCCGGCAGTTGTTACGTCTACAGTGTCAATTGTCATTTTTGGTGAAATCATTCCTCAATCCATTTGTGTTCGATACGGTTTGCAAGTGGGAGCATTGTTCTCTCCGTTTGTTTTGTGTTTGATGTATCTTATGTACCCAGTTGCTTATCCTTGTGCGTTGTTGTTGGATCACATTTTGGGTGAAGATCACGGTACCGTTTACAAAAAATCAGGATTGAAAACCTTGGTCACTTTGCACAAGACTATGGGTGTAGAACGATTAAACCAAGATGAAGTCACCATTATTAGTGCTGTTTTAGATTTAAAAGAAAAATCAGTTAGTTCAATAATGACACCCATGGATAGAGTGTACACAATGAGTGCTGATACGATATTGGATGAAAAAACAGTGGAGGAAATTTTCAATGCTGGGTTTTCTCGTATCCCTATTCATTTACCTGGAGAGCCCGATAATTTTATTGGTATGTTTTTAGTTCGTGTTTTGATTAGTTATGATCCAGAGGATGCTTTGCCTGTGGCAGCTTTCCCCTTGGCTACATTACCTGAAACTGGTGTTGACACTTCATGTTTGAATATCCTAAACTATTTCCAAGAAGGTAAATCACACATGATTATTATTAGTGAAACACCAGGTGAACCAACGGGAGCAATTGGTGTATTGACATTGGAAGATGTTATTGAAGAATTAATTGGTGAAGAGATCGTTGATGAATCTGATGTCTATGTTGATATCAACAAGAATATCAAGAGAAAACAGCCGGGTCCATTGTCCAAAAGACATCTTACTTCATATTTGCACAATTTGTATCAAAGAGGTGGAGCTACTGCTTCGAAAAGAAATTCTTTGGAATCTCAAGATCCCCCGTCAGATTTGCTTTCAAGATTGGAAAGGCACGGATCTCAAGCAACTGTTATCTCCTCAACACCAAAGAATAAGGGTAGTAGTGTCAAGCAGCACGGTGACCATGAGTCAACTGCTACCGGTGTAACAACCAATAATGGGCCATCTGTCATGACTGGCAATTCAGCAATAGCCAATGCTGCTGCTGCTGCCAAATGGAAGATTCAAAACCCGGCAATGAATCCGTTAGAAACTAGTAGAAAATTTGTCACCATCAAGAGACCTGATCAAGGTAAACTTGAATCTGTTGCCAAAGCAGCTTCACCAGCACCTCCAACACAGCCACAATCCATTGATAGGAATAAACTAGTTGGTCAAGTGCATACTACAGAACAAGGAGCTATTGATGAAGCACAAAGAAGATCGGTTGAGTTGCGAGATAGCACAGATGACAAGTCATCAAGTCGATTCTTGTTGCCAAATGAAAGAGAAGCAGATGTGTCGGAATTACCTGATGGTGATAAAGACCACCACAAACATCATGATGGACATGTCAACATACCAATACCGACAGCTTCAACAAGATTAAATGGCGATGGGTCTGGTATAACCATTACTGAACATCAAGAATCAAGATCTTATAGAACTGGAGGTATCATTGAGTCAGTAGTCAATGTCGATGGTGTTCACAAGACTATTATTGAAAATGTATCTGACCATGATGATGCTGCTGATGCTGATGGTGTTGATGCATTGGAAGCGGCCAGTGTCTTGTCTGATCAGCTGAAAAAGAAGCACAGGAAAAAGAAACCAAGAAGAACAAGCTCTACCAGATCTGATTCCTTTAGTATGAGCAAATTCAGTGGTGATGAAGAAGAGAGTATTTCTTTGTTGAATGGTGGTGGTAACAACAGTAGCAGACATTCATCCGGAAGTGATAGCAGCAAAGCAAAGAAGAAGAATCGAAGATTGAGTGATCATGAGTAGGTACATCCCCCTCCACCTCGATTGTTTATTTTGTATATTGATTAGAAACAGAATATGATTATGCATGTTTGGTAAAGTCGCAGTAGAGTACAGAGAGGTGCGGATGTATCGACGATATCAATTATGGGCACGCTCCCATAGTCAAGCGCCCCAATTCGAAACTTACAAAACAACGAATATATGTCTGTGATGATAGCTAGTTATGTTTTCTAATAGAATCAGTAGTATAAAAATGAATCACCAAGTTTCAGCTTGCTGGGATAACTTGGAGTTTGTCAAATGGATCGCCAAAAATAAGTTGCAAAATTCCAATAATTAAGAGCCATTTTGCAACTCATGATATAAAGCAACCATGAGCTAAAGCACACCTTCATGTTAGTGAAGTTAATGCATCAGCAGCATCCTTGAAAATTAGCTTTCCACGACTTGCAGTTCTTTTTTCTGCAAAGTTTTGCCAAATAACCATTCAGAATATTGGAATATTTTATATGGAAAATTTGAAATTTATATGCTGCGAGCAACTTACATTCTCTGTCCATGATAATAGACCATTTTACTTCAGAGGATACCAGCCTCCTGCCCGTATGTATAAGCTTTAAGTTGATCAAGACTCGGAAAAGGGTCGGTAGCTAAACTTGTGTGGTGAAACCTATAAACTTGTCTTACTCTACGCAAAGAAATGCGAACTAGTTCAGAGTTTGGATTTTTCATTTCAGTAAGATACTATACGGAACTACGTTTTCCCTACATGAAAGAAATGCCTGGTTGGTATTTTGAAAATTTCAAAACGGGGCTCTTAACTATGAGAGCGTGACCATAATTGATACCGTCGATACATCCCCACCTCACTGTACTTTAGATTTTCGATCGCATTTAGTTATCTTTAATGTATTGGAGTTTTTAGTTAGACTAAACCCGTAAAAAGAGGGGAGCGCGATTGCTACAATGTCTCTATTTCGGATGACATCGTGAAAGAACAATAGAACGGATTTATTTCCATATTTGATATGGATGAGGATAATGACAATAACATTTGATGATGATGATGATAATTAGCAAAAAAGATGATGAGCTGTGATGCTTGACGGATGTAAGGAGCCGATCTTTTGGTAAAATAACCGAATAATTTTATAGTTGCTAAAATGACGTTGATGGGGATGTTTTCTGCAACTTCGGCGCCAAATAGAGCTGAGTGTGGAATGTTTCGTTGATTCCATTAGAAACAGCGTTCATAAGGGTTTCGATGGCAGGATGGGATATTACTGGCTATAGGGTCAATAAGAGTTATAAACTGTGACTACGATACAATATATAGCTGGAGTAGAGTAGAGTAGAGTAGAGTAGAACAGCACAGAAAGCAAACAACCAAAATAAAATTGTTAGTATTAACTGTAAAGAGGAATAAAAGTAACTTTTCTCTTTTTTTTTTTTTTTTTTTTTTTTTTTTTTTTTTTTTAAAATTTTTTTTTTTTTTTTTTTTTTTTTTTTCTTTTTTTTGAAACATTTTTTTTTTTTAATTCCTTTTTTGTTAAAACCGACAAAGGAACAAAGCTTGAGGTTTTTAGACGATCTCCCTTCAGTTGTCATAAATATCAATTTGACACGTTGTTGATTCATGATACAAGTGATATATACATATACTTGCAACATATAATAGCCTGAATCCACTAGTTGAAGCTACTGAATCCACCAGTTAAAGCTACCAAGCCCCCCCTTTATTACAGAGCGTGTTAGTGTGTCTGCTTTTGATCTCACAGCCCCATATCAATCCAACGGATAATTTATTTTCTTCATATTTTTTGCATAAAACCACTTATACATTGACTATGCCATTTAAAAGTTTCTTCAATTCATCATCGACTTCTTTGAATGATCAACAATCGACATCGTCTCATCGATCTTTCTTAAGACTGAAGAATAATTCACGTCTGATAACGCCAATGTCGACTAGTAGTTCAGTTGCATCGAAACGAAATGGTGGGGATGGCGCTGCTGCTGTTGCTGCTGCTGCTTCGCCGCAAAGTGTACAAGGACAAAACAACCCAATTGGTCAGCAGCAGCAACAGCAACAATCGCAGCAGCAACAGCTGAATCACCACCATCATGGTGTGTTGAATCATCTGCATCATAATCAGAATAATCTGCATCATAACAGCCCCTTTTCAGCCAATTCACCTAAAAATAGTTCACCTGCATCTTCAAACAGCGATGTATCCACTAGTAAAGTAGGTGGTGGACCATTGAAACGGTTTCTTAAAAAATTCAAGCCTAGTGGACCATCGCATAAGCAATCCAAACAATTTGGTGCTGGCAAACCTGAACCCATCAGTCCTACGGCTGATTTGTTCAAAAAATATGGATCACCAGGTAAGCTTTTGGGGACGGGAGCTAGTGGATCAGTCAATTTGTTGACTTCGAAAACTGACCCCACCAAGATTTACGCGGTCAAGAAATTTAGAAGTAGATTACCCAATGAACAAGATTCCGATTATAAAATGAAGGTTCAAAATGAATACAAAGTGGGGGAATACTTGGATCATCAAAATATCATTCACACATTTGAACTAATTAAAGATTACTCTAAAGTTGGTGGTAAAGTAACTGATCCCGACTACTACATTGTTATGGAATATTGTCCGTTTGATTTTTTCAATTTGGTAATGAGCGGGTTAATGAGTGAAAACGAAATCAATTGTTATTTTAAACAAATTGTTAAAGGTGTTCATTTCCTACATGAGAATGGGTTAGCTCATCGTGATTTGAAATTGGATAATTGTGTTGTTAATACCCAAGGGATTTTGAAATTGATTGATTTTGGATCAGCTGTCCAATTTGAAAAAGAGGTGCCTAATGGATATTATGTTACTGAACATGATACCATGTTGGATTCGCAACATAAATTGATTTACGCTAGAGGTGTTGTTGGTTCTGATCCATATTTATCACCAGAAGTATTTGAACCCATGGGATTGGGCAATGGATATGATCCAAGAACCGCTGATGTTTGGTCAATTGCCATAATTTACTGTTGTATGATATTGAGACGGTTTCCTTGGAAGTTGCCCAAATTGAGTGACCCTTCGTATAGATCTTTTGCTGGACCACAGTTGAACCCAACGCCAAGTAACATTGAGAAAGACATGAATAGTATGCATATTGATCAACAACAAGCGCAGCAGCAACAACATCATCATGATAGACATGCACATCATGGACCTCAAGGACCAGAAAAATTGTTTCGTTTATTACCATCAGATTCACGCAATTTGCTAAAAAATATGTTAATCTTAGACCCCAAAAAACGATATTTAATGTCTGATGTGGCAAGAGATCCATTTTTACAAAGCATAAGAGAATGTAAAGTGCTTGGTGATCGTAATGATCAACATACTGTGCTAAGTGATAATCACACTCATCATTTGATTAGTGAAGAAGATTTGAAAAAGATCGATCAAGAGAAAGAACGAGCTAAAAAGTTGAGAGAATCTGGAATGGGGTAGGACGGGAGCTTACACCTTTGTTTTGATTGAAGAGTGGTGATATGTAGCAAGTGTAGTATCCTGTTAGGTGCGGATGAATGATAAAATGGCAGTACAGTGTGTATTCGTCATAACTGTAGTCTTTCTTTTCTCTCTTGGTGTAACAAAAACCAAAATAGGAAAACTGTTTTGATCACACACGAAAATAGACAACTACCAAGAACACGATCAAAGAGAAGGATCAACTCCCTTACAAGTAGCCAACATAACATCGGTGATTCATAGTTTCACAACACCACCTTCCTACATATTCTAGTCATGTCACTACTACAGCATCTCATTGCCACTAACGATGATGATTCCAAACTACCGTTGCCTCATTGGGTTATTACCATATCATTCTATTCATCACTAACATCAGCATTCATTATATCTATTAGTATATTGCTCCATTTACTCAACTATCGCAAACCTTTCCAACAACGACTCATGATTCGAATACAATTGATTGTGCCGCTTTTTGCCCTCAGTTGCTATTCAATGTTGATTAATCAAACTTCTATTTTCAATCGATTCATTTTGGAACCTGTACGAGAGATTTATGAAGCATTTGTCATTTACACATTTTTTTCATTGTTGACTGATATGTTGGGTGGTGAGCGAAACATTGTTATAATGACCAGTGGCAGAAAACCAGTACCTCATCCTGGTGTAATGGGGTTTGTGTTGCCTCCATTAGACATTTCTGACCCCAGGACATTTTTACTGATTAAACGAGGTATATTGCAGTATGTGTGGTTGAAACCGGTTATATGTTTTGGTACATTGTTTTTTGAGATGATGGGTTGGTATAATGTCAATGATATGAGTTACAAGTCGATTTATTTATGGATGACGGTGATTTATAATGCCAGTGTTACATTGTCATTGTATAGTTTGGCGATTTTTTGGAAAATATTGTGGGATGATTTGAAACCTTTTAAACCGGTGGGGAAATTTCTTTGTGTCAAGTTGATTATTTTTGCATCTTATTGGCAAGGGGTTATATTGGCAATTTTGAATTTTTTCGAAGTACTTCCTGGGAGTGGCAATGGAGGAGAAGGGGATGGTTCCAGTTCTGGTTCCAGCTCAGGCGAAAGTATTGGTGTATGTATACAAAATGCATTGCTTTGTGTTGAGTTGATTGCATTTGCCATTGGCCATTGGTACTCCTTTTCATATTTCCCATTCACAATATCACAATTACCTTGGGGTAGATACAAGTTCCGGTATGCATTGAAAGATTGGCTAGGCTTTAAAGATTTGGTGATTGATTTCCAAAAGACATTCAAAGGTGATCATTATAAGGATTATCGTCAATTTGATTCAGTGGAGGCTGTAGTGGCCCATCCTGAATCAAAGGGAAGAATGAGTCGCATTCATCAAGGTTTACGGTATCATTATGACGGAAAACACAAACACTGGCTACCTGATAATCTGAGCTTGCATAATGGGACAAATGGGAACACGTTGCTATCCGGGAGTGTACCCAGCACCTCGGAAATACATGCTTTGGATAACGCATCATTGTTATCGAATAATACATCAATGAGGGCGATTTACCCGCAATCGCCAAAAACGTCGCCACCTGGATCACCATTAATAGGTAACGATGGTGATGACAATGCAAGCATTGATGGAGCAACAGGAGAACCTCAGATTGCCACATCAACGATAATACTGGATATTATCAACTTGGACTCTATCCTATCAACGATTGATTATACCCGGGAACAATTTGACCAAGATGAATTGATTTATGAAGAAGCCATTGAAGAAATTGGCAATTATGCTTTGGAAGATGATGATGTCAAACAAATTTTGAATTATCCCATAGTTGATGGTGTATTGGATAGTCATGTTTATGGATACAAGGTTCAAAAGTTGCGACAACGTCAAGATTTGCGTAAGGTGAAGCAACGTAAGGAGTCGATTTTGCAACTGAATCAGAGCTATCGATATGGGAGTATTGTGTGAAAAGGGAAAGCTACTTGTCAGTGTATATGCTAATGATATATTTATTTTAGGATATACTCAACGGAGTAGAGGATCATTTTATGTGATGGGTATTCTATGTACAATGGGGACGTCGTTTAATCCTCAATTTTAAGCAGGTATAATGCATCAAGATCCTCTTCCTTTTGTTTGGTTGGAACCTCATTGGCTTTTTGAACCTTTGGTTTATTCTTTTTGGGGGCCTGTTGCTGTGTTTCACTCACTTTTTCTTTTTCACTGGCTCCACTGGTAGTTGTGGTTGTGATTGGCGAGATGGAGTACGCTACTTTACTTTCAACATCACCTTCCTTAGTCCATTTGCATTCCAACGAATTCAAAATATCCTCCAATGTATCCTTAACTTTATGTCTTTTCTTTAGTTCAATTTCCATCATTTCATTTACATCTGGATCAGCATTATTGGCTCGATAGATGTCGGTGATTTTCAAATTTGGAGATTTCTTATTATGGATTAAATAAATGACAATCTTGGTTTTTTCCTTTTTCAATCGATTCTCAATTTCAACTTGTTTTTGATTTGTTAAATCATTCAAGCTGATGGACCATTTGATCATGATTTGCTTTTCACTTGATTTTTTTTGTTTTGCTCGTAACTTGTTATCGAGTGCCTTGATTGTCTTTTTCGAGCCCATTGTTAGCAACTCTAGTTCTTTGGCTTCTGCTAGTTCGTCATTATACGCTTTCAACATTTCTTGAATCTTAATCTTTTTGATCAATGGAATTACTGAGGGTGAAGATGAAGTACCGGCTGGTGGATTTGTATTGGTGACTACTTCTCTCTCAATCAATTGCAATCCTTGTGTACTCAAGTCTAAATCTGCAAGAACTTGTTGAATTGAACAAGTGATTAGTCCCTGCGTTGGGGATACATATTGGACTTGTTGATTTAATGGTTGCAATTGATGAATTCGGGCAAGGATTGATTTTAATGCATTTTGAGCTGATTCAGACCCGGTATCGAGAATTTTTTGTAAATTAAACTGATTGGATGAATCATTGTTGCGTAGTTTAGTATTTCCTTCACGACGTCCATGATGATGGCGCGGTGTTGGTCTTGGCGAATGACGATGACGACTATGATTAGTGCTGTTGTACTTTTCTTGAAATCGATTAGATAATGATGGAGTTGGTTTTTTCGAATCAGTGTCTGATGTCCTTGAGGAAGATGTGTTTGATTTGATATTGTTGTTGCATACTCTAGCTGTGGTGGTTATATGCCTTTTACATGTTAGACTTTTCAGTAATGAACGTAGCTGTAATGATAACATGGTGCATTGGTTAAACTTTTGATATTCAAAGATGAATTTTTCAAAAAATAAAAATAAAATTGCATTATCCATTTCCGATATCGTGTCGAAATTGTCACGTGAAATCCTTGTACGACACTAAAAAACATTTGAGTGTGGACAATGCTGGAGTGAACAAGAAAACAAGACAGTAGAGGTGACTCCCTAATTGAAATATAGAATGCACTCGGAAAATCTAGAAATGCTGTCAAGTCAATTCCTTAAACATGTAAACAATAGGAAAGTTTTTCTTCAATCATGCCTAAACTCCTACCTTAACTCCTACAATCTCCGATACTATTTCTTTCGTTCAAATGACTTTAGACGACAAGCAGCTTCGTTATACAGTCTTTTTATTTTTTATTCATACTAATGCGCATTAATTTTTCATACCAGCG
>OGTJ01000148.1_pt1 | contig 38387 bp, 17 predicted proteins | sample 1574611 | NCBI WGS metagenome assembly OGTJ01 (sample SAMN03295858, study PRJEB24534) | human gut metagenome | isolation source: fecal sample 1 from infant 9 | host: Homo sapiens | place: USA: Pittsburgh, PA | collected 2014-07
GAGGCAACGGATCTGGTAACACAGGAGCTGGAGACAATGGAGCTGGCTCTGGTAACACAGGAGCTGGAGACAATGGCGCTGGAGATAATGGAGCTGGTAACACAGGAGCTGGAGACAATGGAACTGGCTCTGGTAACACAGGAGCTGGAGACAACGGTGCTGGAGGCAACGGATCTGGTAACACAGGAGCTGGTAACACTGGCGCTGGCTCTGGTAACACTGGTGCTGGAGGCAACGGATCTGGTAACACAGGAGCTGGTAACACTGGCGCTGGTAACACTGGTGCTGGAGGCAACGGATCTGGTAACACAGGAGCTGGTAACACTGGCGCTGGTAACACTGGTGCTGGAGGCAACGGATCTGGTAACACAGGAGCTGGTAACACTGGCGCTGGAGACAATGGAGCTGGTTCCAATGGCTCTGCCTCCAATGGTGGTCCATCTGCTAATGAGTCGTCGCTGGCATCACAGCCTAAAGAATCAAGTCCTTCCAATGTTACTACATATGAAGGTTCCGGTGCTGTTACTAAAGTCTCGTCGGTTACTAGTGTCATTGTGTGCCTAGTTATGTTGATCGCGTTTTAGGATATGACAGATGTTAACGTCATTTTTCAGCGACCTTTTTCTATGACTTTGAAATAACTCGTTCCAAACACTGTGTTATTTGAAAGTTTATCTTTTCGAGTTCTTGTTATTTATTAACCTTTCGGTTTCACTGGTCGATTTTTAACTTCACCATGTTCATGGTGTTTTGCGACCTATTTTCGGCTATAAATGCTATGCTTTTTCGGTTTTAGAGGAGCTATCTTGTTTTATTAAATTCGGTTACATTTTGATGTTTTATTACATTTCACACAGATTCTTTTGTGGTTAATTTCGGTTGTATGTATTTACCTCAACGTTTTTGTGTATGTAAATATGGGCTTATAAATTCTTTCTTATAAATCTCTATGTCCGATGTGTAGCCACATATTGCAGTGTCATGAGCCACATGTGGTTAATTTTGTTCCACCAACCACCAAGCAGCCATTAATTTTCACAGACACTAAGGTACAATAAATACGGTTGCACGCCCGATCACAAATGAGCAAGTTAAGCGGTTCATGAGAGATTAAAAGAATGCCATAATGAAGAGCTACGTGTAGAATGTTCACAACCTTAAGATTATCGGTATAACTCTTCTTATTGCAGTTGTCTCCTCGCTTTCGTGGATCTGTTTTGGAGTAGGGTCTTGCAGTAGACGGTATTAATAAGGTATTTATATCTTCCCACACGTCTACAGCCACTCAGCTTACCGTTGTAGCAACGCGTTCAAGCATACAAAAGGTCGATTAGTGTATTTTTTTGGAGATTGTATGATCGATTTATATCTCGGATAAATTTAACAAACAACAAGGACAAGAAAAAAAAGTTGGATTTATGTTTCACAAAAATCGAACAGAAAAACATGTGTGGTGGGGGAGAACAATTGGCGGGGTAATTAGAGAAGACAAATTAAAGTAAGAGAATCTTTGTTGAGTTTGACCAAAGGAGAGCCCGATGTATAAGAAGTAGCTTGAATTCACCGAGTTTGCTTGTGCAGGTGGTTACTTCTTCCTTTTAGCTTCCAGTCGTATAGTAGAATAATTTGCAACCACATTGAATGCAAATAGCACAGAGTCACTTCTAAATCTGCTACACTCACACGACCACCAAAAATATGCAAAAAAAATAATTCTTTGACCCAAGAAAATCACATCGGAAACGTCAAAAGAGTCTAAAGTTATTTCTTTTACGTCATTGGAATATCTTTAGTGAAAAGATTTAGCTGGAAGCTGAATCATATCGAGTTTGAATGCACCGAGAATTACTTGGTAGTTGAAGGGTACCGCTTTTAAAAGTTCACAATCCTGCTTTTCATGAGGTGAGATAATTTCGTGCTGATAGAAGACTGGTATTGCAACTCAGTACCTTTCCATGGCATACCCCTGTATAAAACATGACAAAAGACAAGAAAATATTAATCTTCAATGAGTTCAGAAAAATGCACACGTCATATTTTAGTAGGGAACGCCGTCTCAATGAAACTTCCGTGTGTGTTTGTGTTTACATTTTTTAAATAATGCAACTGAGGTGCTACTTGAGTCAATGGGGACAAAGTGAATTGAAACTCCCGCGGCATACTGTAAGTGGGATTTAACCTGTGTTACATCAATCTGACAATCATATGTAACAATTTCTGTCAGCCAGATCTTGGAATAAGCAAAAGCAACGCTATCCTGAGAAAGCGTAGATATTCATGAAACACGCGTCTTAAATAGACATTTCTTGCATCCACACGGCGTCCCCAACAAAACTCAAAAAGGGAAAAAAGAAGAAAAGACAATACAATTCTCACCTCGAGAAAGCTATCTGCTATTGTCCCTACCACTACTTCTTTACAAAGAATTTTCACCCCTTTTATACAGGAGCACACAAGTGGCTTGTCCATTCACAGCTTTTGTGTTACTGGGTGTATTTTGGTTCCAGACAATGTCAAGAAAAATCTCTTTACGACAAGAAATTTTACCTCCAAGAAAAACCTCTTGGAAAACTTTCTTGGACGAACAACAAATCAAAGAGAAAATCATCTACTATATGTATTGGGTGTTATGAAGACGAAAAGTTTAATTTGATGCTAGAAAGGGTAAATGAAAAAACAAAAAAACAAAAACAATGACGATAATTGAGTTAGGCGTAATGGAATGAAAAACCTGGTTGAAAATGGAATGCTATAAATATGTCTCAGGATTTCCACTTTCTTCATGGCCGTCATTCCATCAAAACAGTTTCAAAAGACTCAATCTTCATCTATTCTACACATCATGGGTAAATATAGTTGGATGTTTGATTGGTTAGTCAATAGGACAACCACCGCAGGTCTCAGCGGTAGGAAGTTACGTGTTGCAGTTACATTCACTGCCACCATTGGCTTTTCCCTTTTTGGTTATGATCAAGGTCTTATGTCGGGTATAATCACCGGTGAGCAGTTTAATAAAGATTTCCCACCTACGCTTGACAACAAGACTATTCAAGGTGCAGTTGTTGCATGTTATGAATTGGGATGTTTCTTTGGTGCGCTTTTTGCCTTACTTAGAGCTGATAGAATTGGAAGGAAACCAATAATTATAGTTGGTGCAATAATCATCATTATTGGTACGATTATATCTGTTACTCCAATGAGACCTCATTGGCAAACTGGTCAATTCGTCATTGGTAGAGTTGTTACTGGTGTTGGTAATGGTATGAATACGGCAACTATCCCCGTGTGGCAATCGGAAATGTCTAGAGCTGAAAACAGAGGTAAGTTGGTCAATATTGAAGGTGCTGTGATTGCCATTGGTACATGTATTGCTTATTGGATTGATTTTGGATTTTCTTACGTCAATAATTCGGCACAATGGAGATTTCCCACCGCATTCCAAGTTGTGTTTGCCGGTTTACTTTTAGCTGGTATTATTGTTATGCCAGAGTCACCTCGTTGGTTGATTGCGCATGATCGTAAACCAGAAGCTTATGAAGTATTGGGTTACCTCAATGACTTACCACCTGATGATGATGCTATTGTTGCTGAAGCCAGTACAATTGTTGATGCCGTTAACAGATTCACTAGTGCACAAACCGGTTTCAAGGACTTGTTCACAGGGGGAAGAACTCAGCATTTCCAAAGAATGATTATAGGTTCATCATCACAGTTTTTCCAACAATTTACTGGTTGTAATGCTGCCATCTACTATTCAACTATTTTGTTCCATGAGACTATTTTCAATGGAGACAAGTATAGGTTGTCATTGATTTTGGGAGGTGTTTTTGCAACTATTTACGCACTAGCCACCATCCCCTCCTTCTTCTTAATTGACACAGTTGGTAGAAGAAAATTGTTTTTGATCGGTGCCATTGGCCAAGGGTGCTCATTCATTATTTCATTTGCCTGTTTGGTTAACCCAACAGAAGAGAATGCTAAAGGTGCTGCTGTTGGTATCTTTTTATTCATTGTGTTTTTCGCCTTCACAATCTTGCCATTGCCATGGATATACCCACCAGAGATTAATCCATTAAGAACTAGAACAACTGCATCTGCTGTTTCTACTTGTACCAATTGGATTACAAATTTTGCTGTTGTTATGTTTACACCGGAGTTTATTGAAAGGTCCAACTGGGGTACCTACTTATTTTTTGCTTGCTTCAATTTCCTTTTCGTGCCAGTCATTTTCTTTTTCTACCCAGAAACCGCAGGTAGGTCTTTGGAAGAGATTGACATCATCTTTGCCAAAGCACACGTGGAAGGAAGACAACCATGGAGAGTTGCTGCCACCATGCCTAAGTTGTCATTACAAGAAATCGATGAACAGAGTAAGAATTTGGGGTTGTTTGATGAAAATTTTGACAAGGATAATTTTGAAACTAAAGAGGATATTAGTGAATCATCAAGCAGCGAAGGATTGAGAAACAGGGATCATGGTATGTTTGAAAAGGATTCTCAACAATCGGAAAATGAATCAACTGCTAGAGATGATGGTAGAGTCTAAGGTCAATGTCGTAGATTATTTTTGAATATTGTTTTATACATGTTATACACGTTCGTCTTTTGACATGTCTAGCTTCCTCTGTACTTTTTCTCAATTAATCAACACTTGTGGTAAAGAGCCCACTTCACCCAGTTTTTCGAGTTCAGTCGTACCACCTTCAGGTGTTTATTTAAAATATACAAAATCGCCACATGGCACGCTCCAAGAACGCGTCGATGGGAAACAATTTTTCAGTGCCTTTCCCAAACAGATATCCACCCAGGTAAACGGATTGTACGTCACTTTCTTAAACAAAGCCATAAACTCAGTAACGAATCGTCACTTGTTCATGTTCTATAAGATGATCAATTATTGCCTGAACGTCAGAAAGGATCATTGTCTCATAATAAGGTTAATATTTTAGGAATGATGGGGTAGCCGAGACTCAAGTGTCATTGTTGTATTCGTGCTTGAAATCCCATCAGTGTCATTCTCGTCATTCGACATGGATGTATTTCACTAGGGTTGTCAAACCTACCATGAAATTGAAGTGCCAACAGGTTGTAGTTGAATAGGGAAATCTTGAGAGGTCTGTTGAAGGTAGCTCTTGGTGTAGGTAGCTCTTGGTGTAGGTGTGTTGTTGAGTTTGTGTTGACCGGGTGGTACTTGAGCTACTCCGATTGTTGTATAATACTCAATTCAGTACAAGTGTCACACAATCGACGTTATAACCACTACTCGAACAATACAACATGAGTACTCCTTGTGATTGCAGATCAAGCATATATAGCACAGACAAAGATATCGTAAAAAGCATGACCCTTGGAAGGCTATGTTGGGCGCATTTCAGCTGTCAAATGTACAATCGAATAAGGCCCTGTTAAAGCCGAACTGTAAATGCGTTTTGCGCTTATCGAAATGCGGTAGTGATGTTGAACCATCAATATAAGGCTTGTTTGAGGGGCGTCTATCGACTTCTCCAGCTACAACTGAGTCACAACACACAATCTTGGAGGCTTGGGGTATCTAATTTCACGACCGGCAAAGTCCTACCCCGAATGTTTGACTGGTAACCTTAAACACACCGCACTTTAAAATCAGTCCAATGAGAGTATCCAAGTCGGCTATAACCCACCCATTTGATGACACATTTACGACTTAGCAATTAACTAATGAACACAATTGGATAAAGTGAACCGCGCAAACTTAACCACCCATTGTCTGGGGTCAAAAAAAGAAAAAAGTGACTTCGAATTAGCGCTATGCAACAATACAATCGGGTAAATACCATCAGGTATTACCAAATTGAAATAATAAATCTATGCCTTCCACACACATAAACCTTTCTTGTAGACTTAGGAAGTAATAGATAAATCCGCTTTTCTCAAAATATGGGAAAAAGCGCAATTTTACGAAAAGAATATATATAGGGCACGGAATCGCCTATTTGCAACCACATTTATCCCTTTTACATACACCAATTACGTTCCACTTCAACAACTTTAACGACCGATATTTTTATGATCTGAAGTAGAAGAAGCAAACCAAGCTAAGCAGTCAAACAGTGGCCACATCGCAACAAGTGTAAGTGATGATGACGCTTCGACTGATATTGCAGATGGTTCAACTGCAAAGGTGAAAGAAGGTGTTGAAACAGAGCCACGCCAGTCTAAACATTTCCTGTCGTATGGTAAGGCCGGTGACCCTGAAAAAGATGCCAAGAGAGCAGCTGAGTATGAAGCTCGCAGAGCCAAAAGATTGGAAAAGGATGAAAAAAAAGATTATAAGAAAGTACCTGGTGATATTTTATGGCCAGCTTTTGGCGGTTTATAGTGGATTTGAAAACATGATAGCTAGCTCTATCTGGAACGCGCATACGTTTAGCGTTTAATATAAACGACTTTACCAATACCCATGACTCTGAATTAACTTCTTTACAAAAATCGATATCAACGAGCTGATGCTTGAGTGAAATAGGTTATTGGGATCAGTCGCGGATCATGTTTTGATATGATACAGCCTTTTCTTCATATCTGCAAAGTGCATCTTAATTTCTTGCAAAGGGTCCAATTGCCAAGCCATGCGGCCACGTCCTTGAGCTTATTGTCTTGGAAAACTTGTTAGTGCAGTCTGGGATGGGAGAAATCGGCCTCGAACAGATGCCAAACTTTCATGCCTTTTAGCCTATAAATAATACTGCATTTGATGGAGAAATCTCATAACTCAAAGCTGTATCTAAAATACAATGCGCTTTGTGAGTTACATAGTGGCAGTTCTTGATAATGGTGACCCTTGTCTCTTCGATTGAGGATACTACATCAAAATGAAGTAACGTTCCAGTTCTAGCTCCATAAACAGTAAAGCTACACTCTATCAATGCCTCCACTCCTCAAACTTCTAATTCTTTCCTATTTCCCATTTAGACAAAGCACCCAACATTATTAATGAGGAGAGTTCCGGATTCTTGAAGACTCAACATATATTTGGAACCACTTTTACCCCCCCCTTCCCCACCACAACTACACATCATATGATTTTTTACGAGAAAACTAGCTTTATTGTTCAAATTGTGCACCCCATAGAGAAAATATTTGGCGACGATCTGAAATTTAACCCAATGAAGAATACGTAAAGCGAACAATAAAAAAAGTTAAAGTTCAAACCAATGCGATGGACGTATTTTCGGATAGATTGGACGAGGCAAACACAACCAGCATTGTCTTGTTTGCAATTGTTATTCATTTTGTGCCACCTTTACTAGACAATGCCAAATTTCCTCGCGATTTGTGTGTCACGTAGTCAAGGGCTAAAATACTAATTTGAAACTCATAAATAGTAGAACAAAGGTGTACCATGATTGAGACGGCACGAGATGTGGAATTTGCGTAGTGTATATTAGTCTATAAAAAGTGAACTTTGTTTAACGCTATTGTTTAGCTCTAGATTTCATAAGTTTTCATTAAACTTTCACCCCCCCCCCACAAATCAAACGTATCTTATATCATTGGGTATAAATTTACATTTGGTATTGTCTCACCCAATAAATGTTTGAGAACAGAACTCAATATTCGAAAAATCACATACGTTTGTTCTTACTTTTTGGATGCAGAATGTGGAGAAGAAAATGGGACAAGTGTTCATAACGGCTTTTGGTGGTAGGGGAGGGAATTTCCTGATGTATGGATATAGAACAAGGTCGCGAGGAAAGGGTCACCCTAGATTATGATAGTGGATTACGTCATGGTTGCAACTGGCTACACATTTTTCTTTGGTCATGAGGGAAACTTGTATGTATATCGTAAGTACTAGAAGTGGGGAAGCCATAAAATACCTTGTGGTGGATAACAAAAAACAATAGAAGAAGGCTTAAACAACACCCAACACAAGGGATAGATTAGGGTAATATTATTTAATTTAACTCGATGTAGAAGGTGAAGCTCCATGTACTATGATGTAATTGGGGCTTTAGAGTGAGTAGTGTAACTTCTTACAAAATTAGATTTTGTGTCTCCGTTTTGTGTCGACAGTTTTAATGTCAAAAAAAAGAAATTAAAGACATTGGGAAAAAAGACCAATGGGATTATATACAGGTATAAAACTTTTCTCGGAAGAACAATCGAGAAAAGTGCCAAGACAAGAAAAAAGATATAGACTAAGTAATTCCGTTTGTGTTATGGGAAACTTTGTGTGAAAAAACTATTGTCTTTTCTTTTTTGTATTGTTAATTATAATAGTGGGGAAGAAGAAGAAGAAGAAGAAGGGAGAGTGAGAAAATGATATCTAACTTTTATGGAATCCGAGTTTGCAAAGGACATCCGAATAATTCTCGGTTGGTGCCCAAACGGTCTATTACGTTTTAAAGCTCCAAGCTTGGTCCTTGTCTTTGAAAGATTATGTCTCGTAAGCGCTCTCAGAAACTTTTTCTTTTACACAATTTTGCTGCAAAAAAAGATGGATATGTGATATATTACTTTCACTAAAAGCTCTATAAAGACGGGGTTAATCACGATGTGTAATTCCGTTCACGGCATGATTAACATTTACTTTCTCAGTGGATTATGGCACTAAATTACAATAGTAGCAAAGGTACTGGAACTCTATTTATTCGATTTTAATGAGGCTGATCATGAATGGGATAAGCGACTCGAAAAATTGGAGCTTGTCACATCTTAAAACAATAAACCTTTCTTCTCCAATCCCAAACATTTATTGTCATTAAATTGGCCTTTATTAACGGAACCATGACAAAGCAAACTTTCTCCCCATTTTGCTTCGTGTAAGTTGCGTCTCCCGCTAAGGGTGAAATTTCTCTTTCTGTCGTTTATCTCGAAGACCAAAGGACTTCCTCGAGATTTTGTGATACACAAGTAGTATACGAGGACATGCAAATCTTTTCTATCCTTTACACATACTAAAAGACTCCATTGTTTTCAGATAAACATGATTATGGCCACAACTTACTCAAAAAAAAAAATGGTCTGACTCATAGGTAACGCCCGCCTTGAGATGAGCAATGCTTGCTATTACCATTGGCATACGCTTAGCCTTGCCTTCTTTATACTGCAACATCTAATGCATCCAAATCTGTAATGGCGGTCAGATCCTCTTTTTTTTTTTTTTTCGTTTTTAGTCGCTCGGATAAATGGTAGTTGGTGAGTAAGATTTCCAGAAATAATAATAATATGCAGGTTTCACCGAGGGGCAAATGACGAACAAAGTTACAAAGTAACGCAAAGTTAGCAAGGTAGTGCCGTATTGATCAAAAAAAATAAACTGTTTGTGTTTCTATTGTTTCCTCGGTTCAACTACGTCATAAAGTTAGAACTTAGCCAGCTTTTGGAGCCTACTACTATTAATAGATTACTAATGGGTACCAAAGTCACTGTCTCTTTTCAAAGGTTAAATTATTGCAACATGGTGACATGTACATGTACCTTCCCAAAATCCTTATGCATTCTCCTCACTTTTTCAAATGTTGGCTTAAAGACATCACTCCCCGCTTTAGCAGCTTCTCTATAGCTCCTTCTCCACCACGTTTAATCTCAAGAATAATACAATTTTGTTTAAGTAATCTCATAACCATCGTGTCTTTTGCATGACATGGATTCGAGCTTTTAAGCGCTGAGTGATGAGAATAAAAAAAAAAAAATAAAATGACAGAGTTCTGTTGGATTGAACCTCATCGCAGACCGTTCTGCTAAAGCTATACAGCAGATGGTACGTTTGATCCCTACTATTGGTACATTTTTCTTGATTTACACTTGCACAGAATAGGTAACCCATTTCGCAGCATTCGGCGTTTCTTTTTTTTTTTTTTATTCACACACTACTTTCTTCACCGCTGGATAAAATTTTATTTTTTTTACTTCTAATGGGTTTGTACCATTTGTGGTTAGAAATTTTATTTAGTCATCAAAAAGTAGATTTTTGCAGATCTAGAAATATCAGGAACTCCCCCTCTTTTAAGAGATCTAGGCAATCCACTTCAATTCAGGGAACACATATCCTCCAAACTATATCTACTGACAATTTTATTCCCATTATTGCCGCTGAAAACAAATCCCAAGTGATTCTCATACGAAGTTTTTTTTTTTTTTTTTTGAGATGGGCTGGTACACGACCTCTTTAAAAAATAAAATTTGCACGGAATTTTTATGGTTTTTTTTTTTCTTACGCCCAAAAATTTAAACCCCCAAACTAGACTAGACACATTCGTGCAGTTTAACATTCTACGCCGAGATTTTAAATAATTATGTAGGAGCAACTCTAAAGCACTACTGTCATCGACGTTTGTTCTAAGAAGCTTGCTAGATTTGGTGCTTCATTCTTTTCCCGATGGCGTCTTTTCTCTCTCCGTTTGGTGAACATCCAGCTAAGAGAACTAACTCGTCTTATTGGGAAGTTCACCCTATTGTTCGTAAAAAGACAAACAATAGTAAATTGTCCTGCCCATGGTGGGTGTGTATATAACTAGCAAATTACTGCATAGAATGTGCTTCTTCCCCGTTAATTATTGCACAAAAAAGGGCCATGGAACAATAGCAACTAAAATAAAAAAAATCAAAACTATAAAAATAAACACAAAATAATTTTATGAGAAAACTATCACAAACTCAACCATAACAAAGTACCTTTTACCAACTACATCATAGCATTTTTTCCTTTTTGTCACTCTTGTATGTAGTACTTACTCCCACAAACACACACATCTTTTATTACTCTATATAGATTATACAAAAACATACATACAGAAAGAAAAAGTTTTTTTTTTTTTTTTATTTTGTTTATTTATTTATTTGTGGTTGTTATACGTGTATTTGTTATATTTCCTTTCCTCATATCTTTCTGAGTGTATATATAAATGATTTCATATCCCCACCATTCAGATACATCCTCCTTCTCTTCCTCTTCTTCTTTTTCCTTAATTTTCTTGGAAGAAATTTTGACACTTTTTTCTTGAACAATAGTGTTTATCATATTTCACATTCCATAATCATCATAGAACGATAGACTCTCATTTGTCGCTGATTTATTCCAAGAAAATAGCTTTCGCCAAGAGGTTCCAATAAAAACAATAGAGCCAAAGCTACAAACTGGAATCTATATACCAAGAAAGACTTTTTTGACAGATAACGACTACTCCCCTCAAAACAACCACATACACATAACATTCCAATATGGGTAAAATTGTTGACAAAATTGATGTGTTGGCCGGCAGGACAACCACCTCTGGATTAAGAGGTAGAAAATTACGTATAGCCATTACAATTACTGCCACTATTGGTTTCTCACTTTTCGGTTATGATCAAGGTCTTATGTCTGGTTTGCTTAACGGTGACCAATTCAAGTTGGAGTTCCCGCCTGCTAGGGATAACTCCACTATCCAAGGTGCCATCACTGCTTGTTATGAATTGGGTTGTTTCTTTGGTGCTATTTTTGCTTTGTTAAGAGGTGACTATTTTGGTAGAAAACCACTTATGCTTGCTGGTTCTCTTATCATTGTTATTGGTACTGTTATATCAACTGCAGCAATTAGACCATACTGGCAAACTGGTCAATTCGTCATTGGTAGAGTTGTTACTGGTATTGGTAATGGTTTGAACACGGCAACTATCCCCGTGTGGCAATCGGAAATGTCTAGAGCTGAAAACAGAGGTAAGTTGGTCAATATTGAAGGTGCTGTTGTTGCAGTGGGTACTATGATTGCTTATTGGATCGATTTCGGTTTCTCATACATTAACAGCTCAGTTCAATGGAGATTCCCTACTGCTTTCCAAATCGTGTTTGCTCTTTTGTTCTTCTTCGGCCTTACCAACTTGCCAGAATCTCCCCGTTGGTTGATTGCTCACCACCGTAGAGCTGAAGCTCATGAAGTGTTGGGTTATCTTAACGACTTGCCACCTGATGATGATGCAGTTATCGCTGAAGGTACCACCATTATTGATGCCGTTAATAGATTTGCTGATGCACAAACTGGGTTCAAGGATTTGCTTACCGGTGGTAAGACGCAACATTTCCAAAGAATGTTGATTGGTTCATCATCACAATTTTTCCAACAATTTACTGGTTGTAATGCTGCCATTTATTACTCAACTATTTTGTTTTACGAAACTATTTTCAATAAGAGTAAATACAGATTGTCGTTGATTTTGGGTGGTGTTTTTGCCACAATTTATGCTTTGGCCACCATTCCATCATTCTTTTTGATTGATACCGTTGGTAGAAGAAAATTGTTTTTTGTTGGTGCCATTGGTCAAGGATGTTCAATGATTATTTCATTTGCATGTTTGGTTAACCCAACTGAACAGAATGCTAAAGGTGCTGCTGTTGGTATCTACTTGTTTATCGTGTTTTTCGCCTTCACAATCTTGCCATTGCCATGGATATACCCACCAGAGATTAATCCATTAAGAACTAGAACAACTGCATCTGCTATTTCTACTTGTACCAACTGGTTGTGTAATTTTGCTGTTGTTATGTTTACACCAAAATTCATCGAGACATCAAACTGGGGTTGTTATTTGTTCTTTGCTTGCTTTAACTTCCTTTTCGTGCCAGTCATTTTCTTTTTCTACCCAGAAACCGCAGGTAGATCATTGGAAGAGATTGACATCATCTTTGCCAAAGCACACGTGGAAGGAAGACAACCGTGGAGAGTTGCTGCCACCTTGCCCAAATTATCATTACAAGAAATTGAAGCTGAAGGTAACAGTTTGGGCTTGTACGACGAAGATTTCGAAAAGGACAACTATGAAACCAAGGAAAACATTAGCGACTCCACTAGCAATAATGGAAATGGTGCCGCTGGTGGAATGTTTGAGAAGTCAGCTGAGGAAGACAATACCGCTGCTGGTTCTGAGGAGGCTTCAAACAAGGTTTAGGTTGTTTTTCACTAATTTTATACAATTATATAGTATTTTATTTTAAATAGATTGTTTTCTGTAAATTGTTTTCTCTATTATCTTCTCTGTCTTGATATTTCTCTTGTATATAATTGATTTCCCCCTATCAGGGAGATAGCAAAGGTTCATTTACTATCTGATGAAGAACCTAAATCTCAAGTTTGTGACTATCCAAATATGTGTGAGCAAACTTTATTCTTTTTGCTTGAACATTTAAGAATAGCTTGAACAAATCCACCCGACGTTAGATTGTAACTCTATAATAATTTGCAGTTTTATATATATCAAATAGAACTCTTTCTTTAATTATCCACTTTAATTTGCAAATGCTTTTCTCTATTATATTTTCTGTTTTGACATTTTGTCTTGTATGTTTGTTCTTCGGTCGACACTAGGACCAAGAAAAACAAAAAGGGGATGAAAGAGTTTTATTTTTGGGTCAATGGCTAGTGCGACATACACGTTCAATTGTTCGCCCTGAATATTTTCATTTTTTGTTGTTATTCGCACCAAATATATTTAGTGCGCGGATTCGATTATATTTTTTCGACTCAAGTTCATACGAGTGCTGGTGCGAGGGTTAAACTAGAAAATTGATGTGACCGTACTAAGCTGGTACGGTGTTGTACGACAGTTCACACTGGAGTGGAAAAATGTTCGTGTTGAATAACTCAATTACATATCTCTATTTATATAATAAAAAGTACTAATACATACTACAAGCTCCACCACCATTACTCTCCAAAACATATTCTCAAAGCTTCGCTTAGTCTCCCCAGCAGACACCAGTTCCCCCCCCTCTCACAAGAACCCACCTCTTCTCAAATGTTGATGCTGATGCGATTGATCATGTGCCTGCACACTAGGATCAACATTGGGATCAATTTGGCTCAGATCTAAATCAACTTGCGATGATGCTTGGTTTGCATTACCACCAGCTACACCATTAACGCCATTAACACCATTGATTCCATGAACGTTGCCGCCTCCACTGCCTTGTTGGGCGCTCAAGGCGACCGCAGCTGCTGCGGCGGCAGCTATACTAGTAGCATCTGAACTACCTGCTCCTGAACCACTATTGGCTGCTTCAAGCGCGGCATAAACTGATGCATCAGGATGCGGGTGCTGCTGTATTTGCTGTTGGTCTGATCGCCTCAGTCTGCCTTGTTGTTGTTGCTGTGGAGGAAGACTTTGACTCAAATGGCCAATCAAATCATTGTAATTTGCCGCACCAGCTAAATTCGATAATGCATGATCAAGTTGTTGTTGATTATGTGGCGGCTGTTGTGGTTGTTGTTGGAATTGTGGTGGTAGATGATTTTGTTGGAAGTTTTGTCCTCCTTGGTTGGATTTAGCAAACCCCAAAGCCGCCGCAGCGGGATCTACACCACCACCAGACGACTTGGACCCTGATAATGATGGGTTATTGCCACCCGGTTGTCTTTTCAGTTGTGAATGTTTATGCACAGGCTTTTCAACTAGTGTTCTTGAATCCTTTTGTTTCTTCTTTTTATCAGGTGGATCAGGTGGATGATTATGTTGAGGATTAATCATTCTCAAAATCCATAAATCTTCAGTATCGCTAGTATCTGCTCCACCATCGTTGCCTTCTTGTTTCATTGAAATTATATTCCCATTCGCATCGATTGAATCTTCACTCTTGACTTTTTTACCAGCACCACTGCCATTGCCACTGCCACCAACACCACCTTTGTCATTGGCATACACGTTAGCCACTAATCGATAAGTACATTTGTTTCTCTTTGTGTATGCAATACGTTGTCTCTTTTGTGGGTTCTTGACTGTGGTTCTAAACGAACCTGATCGTTCACATTGAAAGTAAATGGCTTTAGGTTTGGATGAGTTAATGACAATACGACAATGGTCCTCCGGACCAAGCACTAGTTTGACATACTTGACAAGATCAGCTTTACTGGTGAATGTCTTGATGATTTCGTTTTCAATATATTTGGATCGAAGATCTTCATCCATGTTGAGTTCATCTGAGAGTGTTGAGTTGACTGGCGATACTTGTGAAGGGGCAGATACACCTTGATTGGTGGGCAAACGTATCCCGTGGTTGTGTTGCTGTTGTTGTTGTTGATGCTGTTGCTGGCGCTGTTGGTGTTGTTGAAATTGTTGAGCCTGAGCTTGAGCCTGAGCTTGTGCTTGTGCTCTCGCTTGAGCCTGAGCCTGTGCCTGAGCTTGAGCCTGCGCTCTAGCATGAGCTTGAACTTGGGCTTGAGCCTGTGCCAATTCTCTCTGTTGCTGTTGAAACTGCTGTAATTGTTGTTGTTGTTGTTGCAATTGCTGTTGTCTTCTTTGTAACTCGGCGCGCTGTTGCAACTCAGTTGAATAGAATGGATGTTGTTGTTGTTGTTGTTGTTGTTGTTGCTGCGTTTGTTGCTGTTGGTGCTGTTGTTGTTGTCGACTCAGATGATGCGTACCAAAAGAAAGACCAGTTGCATCGTCTGTACCAGTACCATTGATGATAGCGCTTCCACCACCTGGGTTACTCAAGTAATTGGCAGGTGATACTTGTGGATCATAAACGTCCTTCAAATCAGGGGTATCACTAGCATTAGCTGAGTTAGCTGACCGTCTGGAAGAACTCATGAGGTTGATACTTTAGTTCAATTGCTAAGACGGGTAATTATCAAAAACTTGAAAAGGGAGAAAGATGCAGCTAGTGTATAATAAAAAGTCAAACTATATGTATATACTTGTATTTTAAGCTCTAGTTTTTTGGTTGTGAAATATATCTTTGATCGAGTTTGGGGTATATTGATGGCTAGTCTGCAGGATGGAGAAATGGAAGACCTGTATACTATAATAGGCGTTTGATCAAAATTGTTGATAGTTTGAGACTGCACTCAAAATTTTCATTAGCGAAAGGGAAAAGTAGTGTACTCGAGTACACTTTTGTACTCAAGTACACTACTTTGTTTAGTATCTATACCAACAGAATCCAGTTGTAATCACAATGTGAATAGCACAACTACGCTTCTTGAACTCTTAATCCAGTTGAATAGTAAAGCAAACTATACATTAACAGCATATACAAAAAATAAAGCGATAATCACGGAGAAATAAACTACAAGCAAATACAAAGTCCTCCAAATTGCAATCAAATTGGTTTTACTGTTGAAATAAAACAATGATGCAACAGACAACTTAAAAAAAAACACCCTGTCTCAAAAGAAAGTTGTTGTGTCCCTTCCCAAGGTGGTCGCATCCTCCTTTAAACAGCCAATGGGAATGAACCGGCCCATTCGGAAATTTCAGCCTTGACCGCATCCAATTTCTCATCTTGCCCATGCAACACTTTATTCTTGAAATCCTTCAACTTGTTGGCATCTTTAGGTAAACTAGCTTGAACTTCTTTAGCATAGTTGACAGCAAAATCAATATAATCGACAATTCTCTTGAAATCCTCTTCTCCAAGACCTCTAGTTGTCATTGCTGGTGCACCAATTCTTACTCCACCAGGAACCAAGGCTGATTTATCCCCTGGGATGGAGTTTTTGTTCAAAGCAATATTGATACGTTCACAAACAGTTTCAATTCTAGCACCATCGATTTGCTTATCTTTTAATGAAACAAGCACCATGTGAGAATCAGTTCCATCAGAAACTAATTTATAGCCCTTGGCTTTGAATTGTTCTTCCAATGCCTTAGCATTTTTAACAACTTGTTGTTGATAATCTTTAAACTCTTGAGTATCAGCTTGTTTCAAAGCAGTGGCCAAAGCAGCAATGGTATGATTGTGTGGACCACCTTGATGTCCAGGAAACACCGAAAAATTGATTGGGTTTTCCAAATCATACATAATTTCTTGTCCAGTTTTAGGGTTAACTGATCTAACTCCTTTTCTGAAGAAAATCATAGCACCTCTTGGACCTCTTAAAGATTTGTGAGTAGTGGTGGTAACAATATCAGCATATTCAAATGGAGATGGGATAACACCAGCAGCAATTAAACCTGAAATATGAGCCATATCAACCACAAGGTAGGCACCAACTTTATCAGCAATTTCCCTCATCTTCTTGTAATCAATCAATCTACAATATGCACTAGTACCAGCAACAAGCACTTTAGGTCTGTACAAGACAGCAGTCTTTTCCAACATATCATAATCAATCAATCCAGTTTCCAAATCAACTCTATATGGCATAGTTTCAAAATAAGTGGAAACAGCACTAATCTTTCTGGTGTCGGTTTGATATCCATGTGATAAATGACCACCATGAGGTAAATCCAATCCCATTAAACGATCATGAGGTTTCATAATAGCTTGATACACTTGTAAATTAGCTGGTGATCCACTTAAAGTTTGCACATTGACCCCCCACTTATCAGGAGATAAATGAAATGCTTTCAATGCTCTTTGTTGACATAAAGTCTCCATTCTGTCAATATGTTCATTACCACCATAGTATCTAGCACCTGGATAACCTTCAGAGTACTTATTACTCATTGGAGTTCCCAAAGCATCGAAAACAGAAGTAGTGGTGAAGTTTTCACTAGCAATCAACACAATTGAATGCTTTTGTCTATCAACTTCATCTTTGATAATTTGATCAACTTCTGGGTCGGTGTCTCTTAAGTGACCTTCAGTCAATTGTCTATGAGCTTCAGATAAGGCGTATGGCATTGCTAAGGGGTTGATAAGATACAGTTGTATGTGTAGAAGAAGAAGAAGAAGGAAAAGGGGATGGGATGGAACACGTTTTCATGACATTTTCAAATTTTTCAAGAGTGACTAACAAAGTAAAGCACGTGATCAATTTTGTTGAGCCCGCAACGGAGTCAAAAAATAATCATCCATCAAATTACACTGCATAAAGGCCATTAGTCCCATTCAGTCACAGCCATCGATTATATGTATCGCAAAAAGAGCATCAGGTGGTGAGGAGTCAACACTAAACTTTATATAGATGGAGTTGTTTTGATGTGCAACCACTTTTTAGGGATGAATAATCTATCAATGAGGTATGAGCTAATTTGCGCTATCTTTTTTTTTTTGCACCTAGATTAATACTAAATGTAATCGGTAATCCCTACAAGTCAATACCTGTTTACGCTTCAACTAGGCTTAAGGCCGTCGAGCAAAACATTTATCCATATTCTCCAGAGATTCATATTTCTTCTCATGTTTACTCTGCACACTTATATATATATAAATCAGCAAAACCCCCAGTCCAAAACACAACTCCACAGAGAATAGCCCTTTCTTCTCAATACAACGTAACTCTCAACCTATGAGCAAATGCCAATTTAGGTACAACCACACAAAGACAACTAACACCATTCAAAATAAACAAGTTCAAGTTATAATGAGAATAATGAGTACTAATCAAAAACAAACATATGGGAACCAACATTAAAAACTTCTTTGTTGGGGTGTATTGATCACCATTATCAATTTGTTCCCACATGGTTAAATTATCATAAGCACCAGAGTTAAACTCAAATGGTGTTCCTTTAACTTGATGAAACATGATATAGGAGCCAATGGTGTAAGTTAAATTCGTCATTGTCCATTTCCAATCGTTATCCAAAACACTAATAAAATTGTAGAAAATCTTGAGCAAGACAATAATCACAATGTGGATTATCCATGCACCCTTTTGATGAACCCAGTTGGCATTGACATTGGGGTTTAAGGTTTGATCAATCTTGGTGTCTAATGTATCTGGTTCCAAATGTTGAATCAATGACGATGATCTGCGTTGTCTAGTCACAGTTTGTGCTGGTTGATGATGCGAGGGAGTTGGAGTTAAATCGGGATTATTGTAACTGTTGCTTCTGAGACGAGATGGCGATGTACTGGCGGTATGTGCGACTCCTGTTGCTGTGGATGCTGCTGTTGTTGCAGAAGACCCATTGGGTGGTATAGCGCTTCCCCTTCTTGAAGTACTTGGTCTCCCCCTCGACACGTGTCCTGATGAAGAAGAAGTACCCGCTGCTGATGTGGACGACCCTTTAGGAGATGTATTAAGATAGTTGTTGTTATTTTGAGCTATAGTTGATGAAATTGACGATGTGGTATTGGCAAGTGATCCATTTACAGCGGTGCTCGTGTTTGTGTTTGCCGTTGACGATGATGGCGCATTTTCTTCCAACTGTTGTTGCTGTTGTTGCTGTTGAGTTGGAGGGGTGACTGTTATTTCAGCCGGTGATAGTAACGACGATGGTGCAGTGGCAGTTGCAGCTGTAGAAGAAGTTGATTGTTTGGTATTTGATGATACTTCAGTCATTGTGCCTTATGGTCAAACACTGAATATTCCTCTTTCTTAATGAAGCAACTAAGTTGGTAATAAAAATTGTAAACTTTACTGATCTGTCAATTGTATAAAGAGATATAAAATCAGTTTAGTATATAGCTCTAGTAGTAGAAATGACGTGGTAATGGAATGTATATGTTATCTCTCCAATAAAAGGTGTGTGATCAAAAAAAAAATTTAGTTTTGTTAATTTAAAAGGGATAGAAATTTGGTATTCATGGCACAAAATTTCTTTTTCGGGCTGTTCTTAGCTGTTCCTGTTTCAAGTTGTACCGGCGGCTAATTGAATCAACGCCAACAAGATTATACATACATACAGTAAAAGAGTATACGACTACGTAGGTACTAAAGTTTACAAGATGTTACTCAAAACAAGAGTATTATTGTTTTTGCAATCTGTGAATTTGGTTCGTCGTATACATCTCGTTTAAGAATTTGATAATCTCGTCCAAAGGACGCTTGACAAAGGCAACCTGAAATGAACTCAAATCTTGCTATAACTGACAGCTCCTATAACCAGTAACAAAGTCCATGTGTGAAAACATCATTCTTCGTTGCGTAATTTTACTAACTGTAAAACCACTTTACTTTCCCCATCATATATAATTATGATCTGTACCCAACTCTAACAACTTTTCTTCATCATTGATATACTGTAAATAAATTTTTAAATCTTGCGTATTGACCATATCAACAAACGGGCTTCGCGATGCTTCACTGGCCAGACAGTGCAATTCACGATCAAGGCATGATGCTTTATAAATCTCTTGATCTTGAAACAGTGGTTTCAATCGAGTCGATTTATACGAACAATAACTGGCATAATTGTAGTTTGATTTCATCAAGTGGGATAGATCAAATTGTGACTGGTACAATTTAGCATCTGCTTTGTCAATAATTGGCTGATTCACAGAATATAGGGTCTTTTCATCGTCTCCTTCATTGTCTTCAGAATCTCGACCGCCATCAGTAGACACATTCACCCTGTGCATATCGGCACTGCTACTCTGTTTCTCATTCCTCTTTTTAGCATTATGCCTGGCTGTAATTTTTGAAGCTAGAAACGTCTTGATGTTTTTCGGATTGTATCTCCCACTCGAACTTCGAGTCACTCTTTTACCATCACTTTCTGAAGCACCACAATCTGTTGCATCATTTTCACATTTATTCAATTGATGTTCCAAGTATGAAATTTCTTCCCCACCAACAGCTTTATCTGAATGCTTGAATTTACGACTTTCAAACGGACTATAATCGAACCGAATCAATGGGTCTTCAGTAGCCACCACCGCCACCAGCAGCATCAAATGCAGTTGAAATTGCAGTTGCAGTTGCAGCTTCAGGTGCTGCCTCAGACGCGCGCCATTCTTCAGTTGCTTTTGTGTATTCTGTGGCTGTACTTGTTGCAACAGCAGCAACAGCGGGAAATATCGAGAATTAGAATTCATGTTAAACTGAAATAATTCTGTGAATGATTGATACTTTCTTGGCACATAGCATTCATTATACCATTTATCATTTGACACCAATGGGTGATGGCCGTTCATCTTGTTCAAGTCATCGCCCGTTTCACCCTTATTCTTAATCATAAATCGATCATCTTTCAAGTTAGCATCATTGAACCAATGGGTATAGCTCCTTTTCGGTTTCATCTCCAAATCAAAATCAAAATGTAACACAAAATCATTACTCAATTCCCACAATTTCGGTCTATCAGGTGAGTACTCATAATTTCCCAAAAACAAGTTGATTGCTTCTTGACGAATTGAATCCATAAATGAGTTTGAGTACATTCGTTTAATACTGTTTAGCATATCTCTTGTATGAGACGACCATTGATTGATTCGTCGATATGAATCCATTGTATTGACCAAATTTGACCCACCGTATTGTATGGCGATTGTATCTCCATGGTCATGGAAAATTTCAGTCAAGATGTTAATCAAATCCGATTCATAATCCAAAGTCTTGCCCTCTGAAATCAACTCCAAACTCCTCAATTGCTTGGTTAGAGCTTCCTTACATATAATAAATTGTGCCGCATTTGTTCGATCTAAACAATCGATACAATTCGTTCGAATGATACCCTTTTGTAATTGGGTATTGTTGATTGTGGTGCCATTGTGGAAAATTCCAATTTGATTAATCGCTTCATGTGCGATATTTTGCAAGGGGGTAATCACATCCATATTCTTTTTGGAGTTTTTTGACATATCAAATGATCGGTAATGAAGCTTGTTTGCCTCTGGGAGAAACTGATTAAGGTAATTGATACAATTGATATACTGAATGTTCAATCTCAGTTCTCGCGGTTGTTTTTCCTTTTGCTTAATCAAGTTTAATATGATTATGGGTGATCCGTATCGATAAAACAAATTATCAAAATGAAGTGCGGCACTTTGATAAAATGGATCAGATAAATTTATTTGTATTGGTGGCTTTGGCAACTTGTTCATGTCTTGAGTCCAATACAATGGGATCGATCCTCGATGTTGAACAAAGCTGGTGTACCGCGGATTACTATACATTCCAAATTTAGGATCATGGAAACTTGAAGTCAACATATCACTAACAATTTGCTCCGTTTCGATTTCATTAGCAACATTGCCCTTATCATTGATGCCTCGTTTTAAAAACCGAGCACCAGCAAAATGATGTGATCGGCGTGCTATAATGGTGATGTAAAATTTTCTGCCATAAATAGAGATATTTGCTTGATCGATGAATCCATGGACTATAGGTTGAAACCATTCAAATGTAGCAACATCTTCACTTTCCAAAATTGGCTTTAACAACAAACTATTCCATACAAAGCGTTCATTGTAGTCAAAATTCGCATACAATCTGTTCTGTAGCTTGGCTCTTTCATCACGACAATTAAACAACTTGTGACGCATAAAATTGGTTTGCATTGAATTGGTTATATCATAATTGTAACTGAAATAAAAAGTCTTGCTTAGATCCATATATCGAAATAGTGAAAGCAATTTTTCCTCATCGCTATACTTTTCCGGTCGTTTATAGTTAGTCCCCAATGGAATCAATTTGGTTTCATCAATATGGTAGATGAAATGACCACCAAGGATCGCAACTTGTGAGCACTTGGTAATCAAGTTCAAGTAATAACCCCTGGTAAACCTAACTAGCCCAAGCAACCCATACCCATGAGCTAGTTTGTGTAGTCCACCTTCTACTGAATCATTCAATCCATTGAGTAGCTCAATCATATCTTTGCGTGTGTAAAAATAGCTCTTGTCTTCGATAATGGATAGCAGTTGTTCATCTTCTACATCTTTTGCTATTTCCAAGATTCGATATAGTGATTCTTTAGCATTGGAACCAACAATGTACATTGTGGAAGCTGAATTGTACACGGTGAATCGTTGTAGAAGAATTCGCTTGTATGTTTTAGCAGGTTCACTGCCGCCTTCTTCTTGCTCTATCTCTCCATCGTTGTCAACATCGCTCTCTTCATCCTCATTTTCCTGACAGCTCCCCCCCTCAAAATCATTTCCTTCGTTGCTGATTGTATCTACAACACTGGTAGTAATGAGATCATCCTTGATAACATGATCTCTTGTATCAATGGAGCTCTGGTCATTCATTTATGGTTAAGTGGGTAAAAGCAGATACAAGCTAACTCCTTCCTATCTAGCCCTTTGTGATTTGTGTAGAAGACAAGGCGTTCGGTTAACCGCAAGTGATCTTGAAAATGTCCGCGGCAAGATCAATTAGATTTCCCCTCGATATCTTTCCACTCTTTTCCACTAAGCTCACCTTAAAAATGACATTGACTATACTTGACTTGGGCGAAGACATCCTCACTTATGCCATCTCACGCTACTTGTCACCGGATGACATATTCAAACTTTTCACTTTAAATTCGACCTTGTACAAGTTGTTTGAATCTTCACCCACAATCTTTCAATTGCTATATAACAAAAAGTTTACCAATAATGAAAACAACTACACATTGAACTTGCAGCAACATCTCAATTGGAAACAGCTTTGGCAACTAAGGTGCAACACCAATCAGCAGCTTTTCACGTGGGGTGAAAGTAATGGTGGTAGATTGGGGTATTTGTCGACTCGAATTGATCAATCGCATGTGCTGAGAAAATTGGGCGGGTGGTCTGTACATACACCAACAAACATACCCGAGTTCAACCAACATCTTATTGTTGATCTTAAGGCAAATGGGTACAGCTTTATCATATTGTTGAATAATGGTGAGTTGTGGTTCACTGGAATGGATTGGAAACGACCCTCACAAGGGTTATCTACACCGGGACCAGTTAAAAGTAAAGATTACAAGCCCAATCCTGGAACAATGGCATTAAGCAGTATGAACAATAATACAGATGAAAATGTGGGAGGAAGAAGAGGAATTATTCCAGGTACGTTTTCAAGAGGCGGTGGCAGGTTTGGTGTTTTACCGATGCCAATGAGTGGGAGATTTACCGATGATGATGATGATGATGATGATGATGATGATGATGATAAGAACAGTGAAAGTGATAGCAATGGTACTCCTCGGGAAGGGTCTAGTACCGGAACTCGCGTCTCTCCGCCAGTGTCAACACCAGGGCAAGAATCGTCGTCACGTTTGCCCCAATCACGAAGGAGACTTCAACCAAACGACTCCAAAACCACGTTGAGACATAAGCCTTCCAAGATTCAAGAAACCAACTTTTTATCACGGTTATTCCTCCCACCGATGAATGAATTCGACAACAGAAGGATTATTTCTATCAGTACCGGGAGAGAACATATCATTGCTCTTGACGATCACAATAACGTGTACACATGGGACTCCGGATGTAATTCAAATATAGGTATACATATTCAGTTCCCGGGTATACCAGAAACGGCCAACGTAGTCAAGGTTTCAGCAGGCTGGAATCTTTCGGCTTGCCAAATTGATGATGTTGGGTTAGTTGTATGGTACTCAAGGGAACCATTAACCAAGGAGCAATTTGATCAACAAAATTACCAAGCTCGTGCAAAATATTTGATCATTCCGGGGACAGATAACAATGTGGCTGATTTCACTGTAGGTGCAGATTACGTCCTATTCATTAAGATATCTGACACAAAATTATACCAGTTTAGATTGAATGCACTCGATTTGCTACATAGGGATGATGATAGGTTAGATGTCAATGACTTGAAACGAATGATCACGCCTATGAATAATTTCAACGACTGGATGTCTCAACGAGAAGCAAGTATTGAATTTACTCGATTGAATAGTTGCTTTACAAACTTTGTTGTGTTTACCAACCACGATCAAATATTAATCGGAAACAATGCTCATTTGCTATATAATGTCAACGACGAGCCACAAGAGCAAGGTAAAACCCCAATAGTGGTTCCAGACCTACAAGGACAAAATATCAAATCAGTTGAAATTGGCGACTACCACTACTTGGCGTTGACAAATGACGGGTCATTGTTGAGTTGGGGTACTGAATCTAGGTCGTGTGGATGCTTGGGAATAGGTCCAAGGGAGTTGGCAGTAGCAGAACACCCTGAAACTGTAGTTGAGCATGGTACAAATTTGGAGGTTAAACAGCCTATGCACGTAAAGAATCCAATGGGGAATAGAATCAAAGGTAAATGGGTTGCTGTTGCTGCTAGTGGATGGCAATCTGGTGGTATATATGTTCCACTAGAGGAATAAAGGGTACGTTTGGAAAATCAAAACGTTCTTTTCCAAAGCCATGTGTCGGGAAGGTCAATGAAAGTGTATAGCATGACTAAGTATGGACACAACTATGACAGTAACTTTGTTGTAGAGCTGTAGTAGATCCACAACCAAGTGCGGCTCTTTCCTAGTTAGGATTCGTAAACAATTTTTTTTTTTCAACTTTTCGAAGCCGATTCTGTTGATCACAAGCTTCACGATCGAACTAGGCAAGATATGTCATCTACAGCTAACACGGTATATGGGGGAGATGAAATAAATGCCATTGTATTAGACATTGGATCTTTTGATATACGTATAGGCTATGCTGGTGATGATTTCCCCAAAATCATAACACCGTCCTATTATGGCCAATTGGCTAATGGCACCAAGGTGTTTGGAGAAGGTATCAATGTCATACGCAAGGATCCATTCGAAGTTAAACCTATAGTTGAAGACTCGTTAATTGTTGATTGGGATGCTGCGTACGAACTATTTTCTCATTATTTTAAACAATTAAAAATCGTCGACAAGGAACAACCTATTTTAATCACTGAGCCTATATGGAGTACTAATGAGTATAGGACTAAATTGATTGAGTTAATTTATGAAAAATTTGAGTTCCCGGGGTTGTATTTGGCAAAAGTACCGAGCTGTGTAAGTTTCCAACAGGGTAGAGCTAATTGTTTGGTGGTTGATCTAGGTCATGAAAGTATTAGTGTTACTCCAGTTGTTGATGGAATATGTTTGATCAAGAGCTCCTTGAAGGTTCCATATGCTGGTAAATTCCTCAATCTGATAGTTGAAGATTATATCGCCAAGGAAGGAATTGCTGTTGAGCCTAGTTTGTTTATAAAGAACAAAACGGCAACTACATTCCCAGAGGAAAAAGAGGCAAAATATGAGTTAAAAGATAATGCATCGAACGTTAGTGACCTGTTCAAACAGTATCAAGTTGCGAGAATATGGCACGAGTTTAAGGAGTCAATGTTGGAAGTGCCATCACAAGAGGCCAAGAAACTACTTGCCACGGCAAATTCCACCTCTTCTGATTCTACATCGACCATTTCTGAGTTTGCGAAAAGATCATTTGAATTACCAACAGGACAATCAATTGCTCTTGGACAAGAGCGTTATGAAATCGCTGAGACACTTTTTGAACCCAATTTCTACAAATTCCACAATCCTGCTCTACAACCACCTCCATCTAATGGAGAAATACCAGGGATCGAATTCAATACCATCAATGAGTACCGACCAGTTAAACGTGCGCGCAAAAATGAAGACGATCTTGATGGCGAGGGCAAAAAGATTGAAGTGCGTGGTGTCGCTCAATTGGTTTCACAAGTCATATCCATAATAGATATAGATTTACGTGCTTCTTTGGCAAACAATATCATTATTACTGGTGGCACATCATTAATAACTTCACTCACAGAGAGATTGTATCATGAACTACTGAACAATAACCCGGGGTTAAAAATTAGATTACATGCAGTAGGAAACTCATTGGAGAGGATCAATCAATCTTGGATTGGCGGTAGTGTATTATCTAGTTTGGGTACCTTTCATCAAATGTGGGTTAGTGAAAAGGAATATAAAGAAGAAGGAGCTGAACGGATCTTGAATCAACGATTTAGATAGACACTATAGGAATACATGAAGCACTAAAAAGTATTTTAGATTTTGAGGCATCTAACAAATTTGTAGCGATTCGTCGGCTGAAGCTTACCTTTTTTGGATGCCGGTTCACGTGGTCCTTGTCTTTTGGCGTTATACATATTGTCTCAAGGTAAGTGGTGAGGTGGTTGAAGTGGTCGAGTGGAGTGGCGGGGGAGCCTTCGGGGTACATTTTGTTGATGTACAAATTCTTAAATTAAATTAGACGCCTGAATTGGTTTTTTGTAACCCCCTTTTTTTTTTAATCAAAATTGTTGTTGGGTTGTAACCGGGACTGACCAAACAAAAAGATCTGAATCAATTTCAATTGTTACATTTATCGGACCACTCCTCTTTCCTTTTGTGATTACATATATATATAAATTACAGTTGCAATATCCCACGAGATTGATTCACCTCCTTTTTTTGGTTTACACAAGCAACTACGCAACTACGCAATTACGCAAGGCATATCATGAGCAATAAAGAGTTAATCAAAGGGGTACTTGAATTGGACCCATGGTTAGAACCATTTTCTCAGGCATTGATTGACCGACAAATTACTTTCCGTGACTGGGTTTCCAAACTTGATTCAAGTGAAGGTTCATTGTTGAATTTTGCTGATTCTTATAAAACCTATGGATTACATGCTACAGCACAGGGTTACAAGATTGTTGAATATATCCCAGATGTCGAACAGGTTAGTTTGGTGGGAGATTTCAACAATTGGAATACTGAATCTCACCAATTGAAACAAGTGAATAATTTTGGAAGATGGGAATTGGAGATTCGAGGTCAAGGTGTAATCCCTCACGATTCAAGGTACAAGATTGCTATGAAGTTGCCTAGCGGCGAATGGATTTATCGATTAGACCCTTGGTGTCAAAGAGCCACTTTCAACAAGGATGACAACTTGTATGAAGGAAGGTTTTGGAATCCTCCAGCGTCAGAAGTGTATCATTTCAAAAACAAAAGACCGGTGTTGTCACAGGGAATCAAAGTTTATGAAGCCCACGTTGGTATTTCGACACCAGAGCCCAAGATTGGTACTTACAAGAACTTTACCAAGAATATCTTGCCCAAAATTCATGAATTGGGATACAATACAATTCAATTGATGGCCATTATGGAACACGCATATTATGCGTCTTTTGGTTACCAAATTACAAGTTTCTTTGCTGCTAGTTCAAGGTATGGAACTCCAGATGAGTTGAAAGAGTTGATTGATACTGCACATGGCTATGGAATTAGAGTATTGTTGGATGTTGTCCACTCGCATAGTTCAAAAAACGTTGCTGATGGGTTGAATATGTTTAATGGAACTGATCATTACTTGTTCCATGGCGGTGGTAGAGGAAATCATGATTTATGGGATTCGCGTTTATTCAATTACTCGAGCTATGAAACGTTGAGATTTTTGTTGTCCAATTTGAAGTTTTATCTTGATGTGTATCAATTTGATGGGTTCAGATTTGATGGGGTTACTAGTATGTTGTATAAACATCATGGATTAAGCTTTGGCTTTAGTGGAGACTACAATGAATACTTTAATGAAGAATGGGCTGATAATGAAGCTATTGCTTATTTGATGTTGGCTCATCAGTTGATGAAGGATATTAGCAAAGAGCAACATATTGAAATCACATCTATTGCTGAAGATGTTTCTGGTATGCCTACATTGTGTCGTCCCATTGCTGAAGGTGGAATTGGCTTTGATTATAGATTGTCAATGGCTATACCAGATATGTGGATCAAGATTTTGAAGCATCAAAAGGATGAAGATTGGGATCTTGGCAACATTGTTCATACGTTGACCAATCGTCGTCATGGTGAAAAATGCATCAGCTATTGCGAATCACATGATCAAGCATTGGTTGGTGACAAGACTTTGGCTTTTTGGTTAATGGATAAAGAGATGTACACCAATATGTCCAAACTTAGTGAATTGACACCAGTGATTGATCGTGGAATAGCGTTGCATAAGATGATCAGATTGGTAACTTTTGCACTTGGTGGTGAGGGGTACTTGACGTTTGAAGGTAACGAATTCGGCCATCCTGAATGGTTAGATTTTCCTCGTGCTGGGAATGGGGAATCATATCATTATGCCAGAAGACAATTCAATTTAATTGATGATGATTTGTTAAGATACAGATATCTTTTTGATTTCGATTCAGCTATGCAACATTTGGATGTATTGGATTCACCACAAGCTTATGTCTCTTTGAAACATGAGCAAGATAAAGTATTGGTGTTTGAAAGAAATGGATTGTTGTTTATATTCAATTTCAATCCAACACAGTCATTTACCGATTACAAAGTTGGAGTTGAAACACCTGGCAAGTATGAGATCATTTTGAATTCGGATGATGCCAAATTTGGTGGTCATGATAGAATCAAAGATCCAGTCCCTGGCAAGAAGCAAGAGTTTTTTACAAACAATGACCCCTGGAATAATCGATCTAACTCATTGATGGTTTACATTCCAAGCAGAACTGCTCTTGTTTTGAAGAAAGTGGACTAGCTGACGGTGTAACATGTGGGTTCGGACGAGGTTAGATGTCCTAAGCGTAGAGTAGAATAGGTATCATTCGTAACAATTTTGGTCATTAAAATGAAAAATATACATTCGTTTGGGTTAGCTGTAACTTGTAAATATCATTTAAGCTGATGTAACTACGACTAGCTGCCAAGCTCGTTCTAATACATTGATTGCAATCGTAAGATGATGATTGGTGATGAAAAAGAAGCGCAAATAAAAGAAAAAAACGCAAAAAGTCAAAGTGTAAACAAAACAAACTAAAGAAAATCAAAACATAAACATAAACATAAACAAAAACATAAACACACAGAGAGATATCTACCAACAGTCTTTAACCACATAACAGAGACCACAGCCTCTCACCTGATCAAAATGGAGTTGTTACAATTAGGTAGAAAGTCTAGGAAATTGGGACTAACTATAAAGAAGAATCTCCATCGCGATGAATATGGCATGGATGATATGGATGAGTTCTTTGCTGATGATACCCAATCGCAGATAATGCTTAGAGAGCAAGAGGATAGAGTACTACGACAAGGAGAGGTTTACAAGTCACCTACTTCGTACAATGTAACAACCAAGAGAAGCAGTGGTGTAATGGGAGGAGTTGGTGTTAACCGTGGAGGTAGTGATGGTGTACATTTACATAGTGATCTTCATCAGGAACTCGAAGCTGTACCAGCATATGATGCAGAATTTGAATTAGAAGATATTGGTAATGATTATGAACTGGATAAAGAAGATCAATCTCCCTTCAACTATGTGGCTAGAAAGATTGATTTTGACAATGGTGATGAAGTTAGAGATAAAAGTACATCTGGCCCGAATCAGGCAACTGGTGCAAACAAACAGTCTCCGTTGCGTTCACCGTTACCTGAGCAACGACAAGCTACCTCCATTGGGGGATCACGGGGCACCAGTATTATCGAAGAAGATGATGATTATGACTATGCGCAACAAGATAATAACGATTTTTATCAAGATGAGGGCGAGCTTTTTCAGGAGGAGAGTCAGGTCATTGATCCTATTTTGGGAAAGCAAAATCAGCGCAACTCGCGTCTGATTTCACCACCACTAACATTTGAATCTGATTCTTTGCATTCAATTCGAGATACACGGTCTTCAAGACGCACCCGGCAAAGGAATAAAAGGCGAAGTAGCTTTCTGGAACTGGAGGACAGCACACAACCATCTGTGTCTGAATTTCTAGCAGATACAAAGGACACAGATGAGGATGAAGAAGAAGAAGTTAGCGATGTTGCTGCTTCGACCACCACCGAGCTCTTTGTCCTGTCATCTTCTTCCTCAACTGAGCCGGGCCAAAGTCAAATCAAGAAGCGGACTACCAGATCACGTAAATCACGAAACACCAGAAACGTATCACCCACTTACATCACTGAAGTGCCAACTTTACCATCTCCGCCTCCTGAAGGTTTACGGAGATCAAAACGTATTAGAGTCAAACCATTGGCATTTTGGCGTAATGAAAGAATCATATTTACCAAACCACATCAGAAAAGACCCGATGAAGAGGATGATGAGGACGATGAGGACGACGAGCCTGATATGACTATTGTTAGAGATGTTCACAAGTTACCATTGAGATCGATTGCTGAAGTTGTTCATGTACCTGACACTATCCAAATATTGACAACACGCCAAAACCGAAGAAGCCGTAAACGAAAGCCAATGGATGCACCGATATCACCAATAAGCTCTGACGAACATGAACAGGAGGATCATAATAGGCTAAGTGCAGATATACCTGGAGCGTCATGGCTCAAGGATAAAGTTTTGAAAGTGGATGTACCAGAAAATGGACAATTTGTTGAACGATCGATTGCATTTAGCTCTCAATACGGCGATTTCCAAGCAAGAACCATTGTTAGTGACGATGGCACCACATCCGAAGATCCCAATTTGAGGATTGCAACCTTGTTCAATGATGCACTCGAAAATTGTGCTGTTGGCATGATTGAATTAAGTGGAGTCAAACCACCATTAAAGATTGCATTCAGTACTTATTACTTGCTCATAGTGAAGGGCATTGTTGAGATTACATTTAATGAAGAGACATTTGTCGCTAATAAAGGTTGCAATGTTTGTATACCCCTGGGGAACGAGTATGGATTAAAGAACTTGGGAAAAGAAGCTGCGCTTATACATTTCGTACAAGTTAGGAAATCGGAGGTGGAGCACGATTACGATTATGATGATGAAGAGGATGTTTCTGGGGTACTGGCAAGCTGAATAGTGATGATGAGGGCAATTAGTAATGACCATGGCGACGGGTCACTTTGTTGTTCACATTGGTAATTAAATTGAGCGATAGAGATCACTTGAAAAATGATGGTGAGACGAAAGTGGTGTTGGTGCTTCTAACACTGTCGTTTTGAGCAGGCCAAAAGCAATAAGCGGAATTGAATTCGAGTCGGCTTTTGCCTTGCCATCAATTACACTCCTTGGTCAATGTTATCACAAAATTTCATCATTACAACCAGCACTTGTCGAGGAACAAACTTACCTTGGCGTCCAAGGTCAATTTTTGTGAAAAGGAATATCAAACTTCGAACACAAGGCTTCAAATTGACAACAAATGTTAATACTTTACAGGTAGTCTAGAATAGACATTCACCAATTCAAAAAAAAACTAAAACATAATTATAAACCATTGTATCCAGCTCCAGCAACAAACTAGACGAGTATACAAAATCAATTGGCATATCAAGAGATCTTTCCTTTTTTTTCTTATTGGATTACTCATTTTTCTTTTTCTTCCCATTCTTCTTCTTCTTTAGCAATTAGCATATATAGACTTTTGTGTTTATACTTTTCGAGTTCTTGGATCTCGTCGCGTTGTCCACAACCGTACCCTTCTTGCCCTAGAGAGTTGATTGAGCTGAGGAAACTCAATGTACAATGGGTGATTGAAAAATACCTCTTCAAGAACTAAATTTTTCACAAGGGACAACTCCCGAAGCAAAGATGTCAAAAGCTTTGCTATTCTACATCTGATAGTTGACCCACACACATGGTGAACATGCAATTTAAGCAATTTAAGCAATTTAAGCAATTGAAGCAATTTATGTACTTTATGTAATTTATGCAATCCGGGATCTCCTGTGCGCCAATAACCGAAAGTTGAAAAGTCGAATAACGTCAAGCTTCTCAGAAATGAGAACTGATTAAGAAAGATTTGAAAATAAGCGAGCAGAATCGTATCTGAGACTAAGCGTTGTTTTAATGGCCTTTGATAGTTGAAAGGTGATGGAACAAACTCAGTATTGCAGGAAGGATTAATTATTTTCAATTCATCAAGCATAAACCCACGAATTCCTTCTTGATAGCTGTACTTTGACCTGTAAAACCTGATCAACAGAATTACTTCAAAAACCCGAATTGCTTTGAAATGATTTACAATGCGTTTCAGAAGACAAGCATTATATTGATATAGGATGATGTAAAAGATTTCTTTATCTTTACTCATCTGGTCTAGGCACCTGTCTAAAATGTTTCTCGAAACTATGATACAATTGGTTGTTTTTATGGTACTAAGATCTTTATGAAACTTGAAACGAATGAATTCCTCCTTTTCATCCTCCTCCACTTCTTCTTCGTCATCATCATCATCCTCATCGTCGTTGACTTCATCTTTATCCTCGTCCTCTTCTTTCTTCAGTGACCACTCTTCGTATGCATAGATGTTTTGATATAATTAGGGTTCCAAAACATAATAGATCTTGGAATGAAAAGAAGCTAGAGCCAATGTTTGATGTTGATTGATTTAGAGAACCACTTCCTGCAATGCTTCATGAGGTTTAGGCTAAGCAAACCATCAATTTTAAAGCAGGTCAATGAGAGGACAATGAATATAGAAAGACCTTACAAGTTGCATTAAATACAACGAAAGCTTCATTTCCTGTTTTCTTACAGTTGTGCATTTCCCTCGAGCCTCGCGTTGCATTTTGTTATAATTGTCTTCTGATGGGTCAAAGTGGTTCGGAGGGTGTCATGGGTGCTACCGCTCAAGATGCCAATTTGAGGTTGTGACCGCCAGTGCTGCAGAGAAAATAGGTAAGCACAGAAGTAGAAGACAGTAATTCTACATCAATTGGGTCGGTATAATCTTTTTGAATGTACACACCTTCCTGAAACCATCTATCATGAACTCGATACCCGGACCAGTCCAAAACTTGAACCCTTAAGATTTAGAATTTCTCAAATGTCAAACTTTTCAATACTGGACGCTTCTTTATCATAGTGGCCAACCAAGGGAACCTTAAACTCACTAGCGGCAACACCAAATTGTTTCAAAATTAAAGCTTGTCTTACATCCAATATATCTCCTTCATTACACACCAAATACGGCTTTTCCAAAACAATTTTCCCACTCTTGATCTTTGTAGGCATCTTGTACTTATTTCTCAATGTCTCTTCCAATGAGTGTGACATGGGCACATCTTCTTCCTCTGGTATTTGTCCACCTCTTGAATAAACGATTCCTGCTGGAATTTCAAAAGTAATGGGCGACTTACTTTTGACTCTAGTATAATCTTGTCTTTTGTATGCGTCGAAATAGCTTTGTACGGTTGCGTTATCCTCATTTGTGAATAAAATGCCAGGAATTAAATCTTCAGTAGTAGATAAGATTTTGGCTAATTTGGCCAACTCAGACAAGTACTCTTCTTCAGGAGTTTCGCCAAAGGCCTTTTGGATTACCTTTCGTTTACCCAAAATCAACTTGGAATCAGTCCAATCCGATCTTATGTCTTGTAGAACTGGAGTTCTAATGTCTTTCATTTGTAATATCCAAACATGAGAATAATTATCGAGTGCAGATCTAATCTCGTCAAATAGTTTCAACTTTGATTCTTTTCCCTTTTTATCAGTTTGGGATAATGTAACCAACTTTGAACGTTTGGATTTAGGCATGTTAAATTGTATTTGGTTTCTAATGACAGGTCTCTGGTATCGATTTGAGAGGGATGAGCATCGCTTTTGGGATGTTTTTTTTTCTTCCTTTTTTTTGTTGCCGAATCTTCTCGATCTGGCCGCAAAGTGAACAGTAACCGCTCCCCTTCCAATGAGAAACCGAAATGCTAAATTTTAAAAGGTTTCATCATCAAGAAGCTTTACCTATTTCGTTAGCCATGGAATCTTGGTCAAAGAGTCAAGGTTTAGATAGAGAACGATTGGAATATAAGGTGGGACGTTCCTTTCAAGCTCGAAATGTAGTTTACTTTTGCGCATAAACAGCTTCCAGCCTATTGAATCACAACAATCTAAAGTAGCTCGGCATCAAGAATCGACCTTAGGGTACAAGCTATAGGCTTGCAAACTCTTCGAGGATAGTTGTATATGAGTTACACCAATACTTGGATTCATGGGGGGGGTACTGTTGATACGCATTGATCCATCACAAGGGACAAGTCGAGTTGTAATCATCGACATCCTGACATTAAAAGCTCTATAAATTGCTCAAAGCAATAGAGGTGCTCTTTTTATTCTTCGTGGTTTGACAGCGTAGGTGCAGTTCATTGATGGTGGACGTCACCACCATTGCTCAAGCCGCACTACTTTCGACGCCAAGTTTAAGAAAAACGTCCCCAAAATTCAACCAAACACGACATAGAATAGCACCTCCCGCCCCCCCCCCCCCCCCCCCCCCCCCCCATCAATTCTCAACAGCCAAACGCGAACAATCATAGCCAGGATACCCATCATGTCGCTTAGCCTATTCAAAGTGAAACAAACATACTTTGACAAATTATTCAAATCGAATGCACCTGACGTAAACTCGTCATCGTTGACCTCCTCAACAAACGCCAACAAAAAGATCCCCAAAGTATTACTACTCGACAACATAACCACATCAATAATATCGTTGTCATATACTCAATCCCAACTTTTATCTAATGATGTCATCTTGATTGAATTAATTGAAAATCACAAGCAGCTCTCCACAATGAAACATTTGGACTGTATTGTTTATATCAACCCAAACACAACATCAATTAAGCACTTATTGGAGGAATTAAAACTGCCTCATTTCCGCAACTATCAAGTGTTTTTCAATAACGTTGCTGGTAAAAACGATATTGAGCAGTTGGCAGTGGCTGATGAATATGAAGCTGTTGATCGAGTAATGGAGATTTTCCAAGACTATTACATTTTGAATGATGAATTATATTTGAATAACTCATTGTCAATGGCACATAGTGTTAATCCGGTATTGGAGCAAGCCAAGAGCGTAACTAGTTTGCTCTTGGCTTTGAAAAAGAGTCCCGTTATCAAATTTGAATCAAATTCAATCGATTTGAAGAAACTCAGTTCAGAGTTGTTATACATTATCAACTCTAATTCAAATAACAACTTGTTTGATGATTTGAATCAACGTTCAGATACACCACCAGTGTTGTTATTACTTGATCGTAAAAATGACCCAATAACGCCACTTTTAACTCCATGGACATATCAATCGATGATTCATGAATTTTTAGCTATTGATAAGAATGTGGTTACGTTACCTGATAATCAAGTGATACTTTCTCAACAAGATGATTCATTTTACAATGAGTCGATGTATTTAAACTATGGAGATTTAACCAACAAATTTCAAAAATACGTTGAACAGTACAAGACTGAGACAAAGCAATCGTCAATTGATAATTTAAAACTGCAGAATTTGGCAGAATTGAAAAAGACCTTGACCAAGTTCCCCGAATATAAAAAGATTTCTGTCAATATCTTGACCCATTTGAATTTGATTAGTGGTATTGACGAACAAATTTCGAAACAGCAATTGTGGGATATTGGTGAGTTGCAACAAACCATCATTTGTGATTTAGATAATCAACTGGACATCAAGAACAAATTGACTCAAGTGTTGGAGAACAAAGCAATATCCACCGTGAATAAAATCAAATTGGTGTTGCTCTATAGTTACAAGTTTCACAATCCAACTGATTTATCATTGTTTATTAGTAAATTGGAAAATGAAATTTTTACATCACCTTTACCTACTCCAACCCAATTGGAATTGATGAAAAAATTCACCACCTTGTTTAAATCACATGATGTGTCGTTTGGATCAAATCAAGATTCTCACGACCAACATCATAATCGACAAGGATTATCAAATCTATTCACCAATAAAAAGGTGAACATCAACAATTTGTTTAATCGAAACAATTCCAATCACTCAGGTAGTGAGAATGTTTATCTACTGTATACACCACGATTGAATCAAATCCTCTCGAGTTTGATCAAACCTGAGACTGCACCACTGCAAGGATTGAACTTGCACTCCAACTTATCTACGTTGTACCCAGAGGTTGTCAAACAACAATACGGTAGCGACACGTCCACCGATACAGTTCAAGATTTGATTATATATTTCCAAGGCGGAGTAACTTATGAAGAGTTGCGATTGGTTCACGAATTCAACGAAAGGGGGAATAAGAAGTATAATATCATTATTGGTAGTGATGAGATGCTTAACAGCAGTCAATGGTTGACAAAAATGTATCAAATGATATCAAAACTGCACAAGAATGATGAAGCACTCGATGGTGACAATTTTGGAATGTCAAGTCAAGACAGACAAGCACAATTACGAGAGATTTTGTAAATTCAACTAAAAAGAGCTAGCTTACGTTGAACCAGTTCATTAGCTATGAAGCTTACGTTACATTAGTTTTATTGGCTACGGAGCATACTTACCAAATTGAATCTCCCATTCATTAATCTTGCGTTGTAAATCATCAATCATGACTAACTTGTCATTATAACTCAGTTCCAAAGCACGTTTCTCTTCTTGTGTAGCTTCAGAATCAGGTGCGAATGAAAATAATTCAAACTTGTAATTTCGCTCTTGTTGTAAATCGTATTGTGTTCTTGCTATCCATTCAATAATGGCACTGGTACGTTTCCTCAAGTCATAGATGGATGATTGTGCACTAACATAGCGGGGCTTGTACGGTGCTTGGATCAACTCATCTTTACTTGCTTGAGCTGCTGCTGCGGCGGCAGCTGCCGCTGAAGATGCCGCTGATGAAGAGTTACCAGAAGTGGCAGTGGTACCGGTGTTAGCACCGCCTGTTAGTGAAGTATTAGCAGGAGAATCACGCTTTTTCTTGCTAGTCTTGTTTCGCGACCTTCTTGAATCAACACCACCACCGCCTCTTGTGCTTGTTGCAGATTTGTTTCCACCACCATTGGATCCCCCGGTTTCCGAATCTTCATCTTCAAGTTCTCGCTTAATCGAAGAATCATTGTCAACTTCCGAATTTGCACCAGATACACCTCGACTTGTTCTTTTCCGAGGTGAATAGTGGCCAGTGCCAGTGCCGGTTCCAATACCGGTACCAGTGGCACTGCCACTGGCATTCCGGCTGCCACCTCCCGCTCCAGCAGCACCGACGCTAGTTGCCGTACCAGTAGCATCTGACTCATCCACCGGCAAACCAGATTCTTTGGCACTTTCCCTCAAAGCTTTTCGCAACTGTTTATCATACTCATCTTCATCCAGATGATGGTGATGAGTCCGTCTATCTTTCCGTCGATCTTTTATCTGGGTGACTGCTGCTGCTGCTGTTGTTGTTGATGATGATGTTGTTGTTGGAGGAGGAGATACTCGTTCTCCTCGATCAACCCTTCTTCTCTTGTTATCCAGTGACTCCACCTTGACTCCATCACCAATACCAAACTGTTCAATTTTTTTGCGCCTATCATTGACTGGCTTGTACAAGGTTCGTTTCGGATAACCATCAACTTTAACGAAAAGGTGATTTTCCGGTTTGCACAATTCACACCAGTACAAATCGGGTACATCATCATTGGTGAATAAGCCAACACAATACCCATGTTGCCAAACACCACATTTTTCACAGCTGATGAATAATCCTTGATCAATGGTGATTTTATAATTTCTTTTTAAAAATTGGGCAAATTCAGCATTGATTGTATCGGAATGAAGTTCATCTTGTTTACAAATACATCGAGTAATTTCTCCATCTTCGTCTTCCTCATCTGCTTCATCTCCTTCTTCCTCCTCCTCTTCCACCGCTCCTCCTTCTTCTTCTTCTTCTCCTCCTCCACCACCTGGACTAACGCGAGTCATCCTTTCATCGTCCTCGTCATTTGTCATTCCTCGTCCCGGTTTGACTGGTTTTGAGTCAATACTAGTTGACCTTCTCCGTGTTCTGCGTGACATGTAACGTGTGATGTGCTGTGGTGAGCAGTGGTGTGTTTCTTGTGATCAAATGTGCAAGGGAGTGGGGGGGGG
>OGTJ01000149.1_pt1 | contig 38325 bp, 25 predicted proteins | sample 1574611 | NCBI WGS metagenome assembly OGTJ01 (sample SAMN03295858, study PRJEB24534) | human gut metagenome | isolation source: fecal sample 1 from infant 9 | host: Homo sapiens | place: USA: Pittsburgh, PA | collected 2014-07
CCCCCCCCCCTCACCGAGTGCTACAAAATCGGCTACTAAGGAAGCTCACGCGACCTGATATTTCTCAATGTTAACTCCGGTCGATCCAGAAAATGTGTCAACTCGTTCCTGTTTTTTCTTTGCGTCTGTGGAGTCTTTTTTGTTTTGAAATGCATAGCCACAAATGGGCGATTCTATTTTCATTTTCGTTCATTGTTATCTTTTTTTCCTTCCGACCCATTCGACGCATTTGTTCGGCACTTAATTGACAGGAGAGAGAGTGAGTGAAAGAGAACGGACAGAAGAAAATAATAATTAAAAAAAAAAAAAAAAAAAAAAAAAAAAAAGGGGGGCGCGGCACATTTATTGCGTACATGGTGCATATAAAACTTACACTTGCTATTTTACAGTTTAAGCCATCCAAAGTAACAGGAAATCAGTGGTGGGCTGCTTTTCGTCTTCAATCATTTTCCACATTATAAAGGCACTGGTTTCAAATCCGACTGCAGCAATCTTACTCTGGTTGTGCTTTGTTTCCAATGGGAATTTTGTGATTTTACAAAAAAAAAAAAAAAGGAAGAAGAAGAAAAAAAAACCAAAACAGAAAAATAAAACATCAACAGAATACAATCAATTATCCTTTTCTTTTGATAGAGAAACCTTTTATTGGAAAGAACGATACTTCAAAGGCAATCAATTTCTTTCTTCAACATCAAGGGCATAAACAAACGCAAGACTACACTTTTGTTAACACATAGATACTAACTATATATCTCTTTCAGAGCCATGAAGTCAAACAACCCATTCGTTAGTGAACCTGAGGAACAATTTGTAAGTCAACATCAAATTCACCGCGAACGCGAGCCGCAGTTTTCCCCACCTAGACATTCAAATACACCACCAGCACGTCCACCAAAGCCACCGGCAGGTGATGATTTCGCACCGCCATCTTATGAAGAAGCTGCAGGCCCGGAGGCAGCAAAGAGGGAGTACAGAAGAGAAAAAGAACCAGGTTCGTCGTCACATTCGTCATCAACCAGACAACATCGCTCGCACTCTGATTCACGTCATCACAGAAGCCATCGCAAATCATCCTCGTCACGTCCACACAAGTCGTCAAGTTCAAGAAACAAGTCACCTAGTAAGCGTAAATCAGAAGCAGTACCAGCTAAAAATATGGATACTATTGATAAATTAGACGTCACTGGATTCTTTGGAGGTGGGTTCCACCATGATGGGCCATTTGATGCTTGTACTCCACACAGAAACAAGAATGTAAAGAAAGCTCCAGTCATGGCTTTCCCTGCTGATGGACCTAACAACTCCATTGCTGGTGGAAGCAATTTTGACAAGGATCAACAAATGAACCTTGCTTTCGGTTATGATGATGTTGATGACAGCAAACTCGATGGTGAAAGAAGCAAGCTCAAGGGTGATGGTAAAGAAGCTGTGCCTGTGATCAAAACCAATAGAGTTTCAAATGACCCACAAACAAGTATCTACACTCCAAAACAGAATCCCTCAGTCATCAATTTTGACTCAACTCAAAAAGCAGAACCAGTTCATGGATCCACCACAGCTGGTTTGGGCTCTACTACGTTTCTTGATGGAGCACCTGCACCACGAGGTGCCGACGACTTTTTGGCGCCACCAAATGGAGGCTTGGGCCGGAAAAAGTCGTTGGTGCAACGTTTGAAAGGTAATGGATCATCGAACAGTTCGAGAAGAAACTCGAATGATGACAGACACAGCGGGGAGAACGTTAGAAGAGGCTCATTGAATGCGTTGGATATCGATACTGGCAATGATGACGATTTGAAGCCACCTGGAGGAGGCAATTCATTAATCAGAAGAGTCAAGAGTTTAAAGGTTAGGAGGTGAAGATGCTTGGAAGATCTTTTGCCAGAGAAATATTATAGACATTCGAGCCGCCTCCCCTTTTATTCACATCAGACCATCCGTTAGCTATTTATGACATTTCGTTAAAGCTTTAGCTTTTCTTTATAAAGAATACCCCCTCCTTTTCCCTAGTTTATCATGTATGAGTTTTATATTGTATAGGTTATTTTGTTATTAATTAAGAGATTGTGAGAGAAAAAGTGAAGAAAAAAAATAAAAACTTGAACAAGGAAAAAAAAATTGCAACAGAAGACGTCACCACCACAAGTAAAAGCTTTTACACTTATGATTCAAAGAGGTCTAAGGATCAAAAGGGCACCGGCGGTACTACATTCTACCAGGCTGATATCCGGCTCATTTGCACTTCCAGTTAACAAGACTCTTGAAGTTTTGAAAGCCACAAATGCCAACTTTGATGGTCTCTTTTCTCATTCAGCTTTGGATCAATTATGGTTCAAACAAGGTAATCAGTTGATCCAGAATTTGAACCAGTATTTGATTCAAGCGACAAATTTGGAGGATAAACCGTATACTTTACCTGAACTTGTTGCTGCCACCATCAACAAACCTGACTTATATCATATACACAAGAATGCTTCCAAATTGCATAATCTTCAACAATATTTTGAAAACTTACGACCTTTACAACAACAGGGGGGGTTCTTTGAGGTTGTTAGACCAAATGCCCTGAGTTTATTGGAAACTCCACAAGGTGCATCTTTTGGCAATGTGCCCACTGATGAAGTTTTACTCGACTGGATAAATCATTCTTTTGGTTCTGTGGTTGAGTTTCGTACATTGTTGATCAACACGGCAAAAGCCATCAAGGGAGATGGATCAGTTTGGTTAGTTGCTGAGCTGACAATTGGACAAAATTATTTGAACAGGGGTTCAAATAATGCAGCTATTTCGGGATTCACTTCAACGCCAGCATTTCATAATTTGGCCATTGTTGTGACTTATAATGGTGGTACTATTGATGATTCAGAAAGGTCTGGCCAAATTAAACGTATGAAGAGCATGTTGCAAGGTGAAATCGAAGATGGAGCTAAAGTTGAGGAAGAACTTGAGGAAGGTGAAGCCCAGCAAGAAAAATCTATAAATGAATCCGATGTAGCGGGTGCTTTAAAGTTGGGAACTGTTGAAGAGGCTGAATTGGAAACATCTTATTTGAACAAGAAATTGATTCCTGCATTATCTATTGATGCATCACCAAGAACTTATTTATTGGATTATGGGGTTTTTGGTAAACAGAAATACTTGGAAAACTGTTGGGAATGCATTGATTGGGATGTTGTGTTGAGAAGATTGCCCAAAAGATCAAAACAAGCAATCTCCGTGTAAATAGAGTTGATCTAAAGAGGACCTTTTATACAAAAAAAAAAAAGAACAATTAGTTGTCTCTATTAGATGTAGCAGCTGGCTAATATTTATTTACTCTTGATGACTTTGGTTACAATTTCTTCAACTTCATCCCAGTCATCAGTTGGCACTCTAGTCATCTCAATACCTCCGAAATACTCTTGAATGGCTTGTAAAACTTTCAAGTCATGTTCACTAGCAACGAATGAAACCGATACACCAACTCTACCAAACCTACCAGTTCTTCCAATTCTGTGCAAATAAGTTGAAGGATCAGCTTCTCTCTTAGGTCCCATTACTGGTAAATCGTAATTCACCACCATTGAAACCGAGGCAATATCAATACCTCTAGCAAGAACATTTGTTGTAATCAACACTTTTGATCTACCTTCTCTAAAATCATCAATCAAACGATCACGGTCATTTGCATCCAAACTACCATGTAACAACGAAACCTTGTGTCCTTCTTGCTTCATCTTGTGCCATAATTTCTCCGAGGTGTCTTTTCTTTCAACAAAAATGATTGAAGAGCCAATTGTCAACAATCCATATAATTCACATAAAACTTCAAATTTATGATCTTCCGAACGACAATCCATATACAACTGCTTGATACCGGCAACATTTAACTCTTCTTGTTTTAATTCTAAGGAATTTGCATTGGGGACAAATCTTTCAGCATACTTTCTCACATCAGCGGGGAAGGTTGCACTAAACAACACTAATTGAGTAGACTTTGGTACTCTTTTTCTAAGCCTAATACATTGATCACCCAAGTTTTGTGCATCCAACATATTATCAGCCTCATCAAGTACAAAAACCTTGAGGTTACTAATGTTAATCAATCGTCTATTAACCAAGTCATTAACCAATCCGGGAGTTCCAACAATGATCTGAGCATGTACTGCTTGTCCTCTAGGTACCAGTTCGGGTACGACCAATTGCGTAGTGATGGATGAAAACTTGCCCATGGTAGTTATAACTTCCATTGTTTGTCTTGCCAATTCTCTTGTTGGTGCTAAGCATATTGCTTGTGGTTCTTTAATATTTTCATCGACACGAGACAACATTGTCAACGAAAATGCTGCTGTCTTACCTGTACCTGATTGCGATTGTCCAATCATATTTTTTGGTGGATCAGAAATCAACAATGGCAATGCCTTTTCTTGAATTTTAGAAGGTTTGTTGAATTTCATAGCGTACAACCCCTTGAGTAATTCCGGCTTGAGACCTAGTTCGTCAAATGATTTGACTGAATATAATGGTGAGTTTGGATCGGCTTGTAAATCAGCTAATTTGACTTGAACTTCATATTGACTGGTTATTAAATTGGATTCCTCTGGCTCGGATTTGTCTTTTTTGTCACTAGAGTCGGTTGATTCAGCACCGGCTGTATCGTTGGTAGCCGAAGTCTTACTTTCAGTGGACTTCTCTGCTTTTGATAAAGCGTCATCAACTTTCGATTCTTTCTTTTTGTCTTCTGATTTAGTCAATGAAAGACTAGAAAGTAATTCTGAGGCATCAGCATCAACTCTCTTTGTATCTATAGACATGATTGGTGTGTAAGGAGCTACGATGTTGGGAGAGATGTTTTCAAACACTGATTTTTTTGTCGACTAAAATTTCATCGCACGTTGGATCAATTATGATGATCTACAAAATATATCCCGCCAGATATCATGTTTACTTAGTTTGTGTTGATTAAAACCCCTATTGACTATAAATTACAAAGTTTTAAAAAGGAAGAAAGTAATGAATCGCTTTTAGTCGAACGATACACTAACTTTTCGAGGAAAGAATGGCTCGCCGCAGTATATTGACAACCCTCTTATCTCAATGGCATGAATCTGGATGAAGCGTTACCTGCTCTACCGTGTCTAACTGGAGTGTATGAAATTGAGAATTCACCCAAGTAGTGGCCAACCATTTCTGGTTTGATTTCAACAGTATTGAAAACTTTACCATTGTAAACACCAACAACGGAACCAATCATTTCTGGAACAACAATCATGTTTCTCAAGTGAGTCTTGACAACAGCTGGTCTTTCGTTTGGTTCAGTAGCAGCTCTGGCAGCTCTCAATTTTTTGATAAGACCCATTGGTTTGGAGTCTAAACCTCTAGAAAATCTTCTTCTTACTCTAGCACCACACAATTTGGTGAATTCTTCGGTTGGCATTTCAACCAAGTCTTTTAAATCAACACCCTTGAAGGAGAATTGCTTGAATGTTCTCTTCTTTTTTTCAGCTAAAAAAAAAAATAGTTAGTACTCAAGTTTTACGTTGACTGGGAAATGCAGTGACTCATGGGTGGTAGTGATTGTGGTGGTGAAGTATCAAGCAAATCTTCTAGATGGATCGCTGTAAGAAGCTTGATTCTGATACGAATATGCATTGCGATATATTATTCCGAACCTGTTATGTGTTCAATCTATTCTATCATGTCTCACTGAAATGCTTCCCCTCAGGGTCCACTATTGATTCATTTCTCCTCGTCATATAATCACAATCGTTTGGGTATAAACATACTTGCGTCAACCATGTTCTATGCTGTCGTTGTTGGTACTATCAATTAAAGGAGGTTTCTCTGAAATTTCAAAAATTAAAAATCTTTTTCTCTCACCCAAACTCGCAATGTCAGTTTAGGCACACGTAGTAAGTACTGCACATAAAGCAAAATCATGATAAATGTTTTAGCCCTATATGTTTTCACGTGCATCTCGTATTGTAAATCTAACATATGCCCTAATCCACAAACTCCAAAGAAAAAAAAGTGTGAAAAATATCACCAAACAGGAAACCACACAATTTCGTCTTTTTAACCAAGCCAAAGGATAGTCTGCATAACTCTATTTGCTTAAAAGTGATTATTCTACTCATCATACAAAAATGAAATACTTAGCTGCTTACTTATTATTGGTCCAAGGTGGTAACGCCTCCCCATCTGCTTCAGACATCTCCTCATTGTTGGAATCCGTTGGTGTTGAAGTTGAAGAATCAAGATTATCTACCTTGTTGAAAGACTTGGAAGGTAAAGACATCAACGAGTTGATTGCTGAAGGTAACACCAAATTGGCCTCAGTTCCATCTGGTGGTGCTGCTGTTGCTTCCGGTTCTGGTGCTTCTGGTGCCGCTGCTGGTGGTGCTGCTGAAGAAGCTAAGGAAGAAGCCAAGGAAGAAGAAAAGGAAGAATCTGATGATGACATGGGTTTCGGTTTATTCGATTAAGGGAAAAGAAAGTAATGTACTAGTATATATACATGAACATAATCAATTAATGAATAATAGAACTGAAATTATAATTGTAGCCAGTTTATGAATTTTGCAAATCGTTCAAGCTTGACTTGTAAGCCATCTTTTCAATAAGAATTCTAAACCTGTCGATCTCAACTTGTATATTGCCGAGCTGCGCATGTCGGTTGTTCACGTTGGTGTCAATTGTGTCGTTCCTCATACTAAACGTTTCATTTAACTTTGTATTCAACTCTCGTAGGTATTCCGTTTTATCAAAGTTGTATCGCAAGGCGGTATCCAATGAAATCAACTCGTTTCTAAGATTGGTGTAAACTTGCAACAACTTATATGTGTCAACCTGTTTGACATTGCCATCAAGCTTTCTGTGTAACTGACGTGCCCCATCGTGATCCAGTATTATTAAATATCTTGGCTCTGGTAGCTCATGAACAATCTCTTTCAAGTTTTGAAGCTTCAATTTCATTTCATCTTTAGATAGACAGTCGAAGCACGATATGTCAAACCCTTGTAGTGTGTGGTAAACTTTAAATACTTGCTGATTCACTTTGCTGTATTTTTGGGACTCAGAGTCCAAAACTTTCTGTATTATTTCATTGTTTCTCAGAGGTGTAAATCTTTCGTCGTACTGCGCAGTCAAAGAAGAATTGACAGTGTCGAGTATGTTTTGTAATTGAACTTCGCTTATATTGTTGTTTTCATCAGCATTCGCTGGACTTGATAATGTCTCGACAAGGGATTCATCAATGACTAATGGGCATTTTAGTACATCCAATTGATGATTTAGTATGTCTGCTAAGTCTGAGTCTGATTGATGCAGTTGCATGGAAGGGGCTATCTCATCACACTAAACTTGTTTGACTTCAAAGTTCGCATTTGTCAAATAGTAAGATTTTTTTCTATTTTTGTGCAATACTTATTAGTTGTGTGTCAATCGCTACTAATCGCACATGTCGACCAGATCAAAACCCTTCGTGACTATAATGTTTGGTTCGGTATTGATTTACATTTGATATTGTATAAGATAATTGTCAAGGATCGTTGCGGAGCATAAAAACTATGAGACTACACCTAAATTGATAAACCTATGACAGCTTCTTGGTTGTGGTCACATTACACTCGGTAATTTGATAAGACGAACCAACAGTGTGAAGACTGATGCAATACGAAAGTACGTCATACCGTTCCACCAGATTCAGCTGCGGTTTCGGTACCCGTAAATCATTAATCACGAGCTTTGATGCAACACTAGATCAAAAGCATACGTAAAACATCACGCCTCGTATTCAATGATTTGCATTACAGGAGACTGACACAGAACGGCTACCTCACACAGCGGTTATACGATAATTATAGAGGGCGGGGGTGTTAGGTATATGCATGCAATCGAATTCAACTGTAAGCGGTGGTACATCTCCGAGAGAAATAAAGTTATCTCCGGTCAACGCGCGACGTTTAAAACTTCACAAAAAGTGTGACCTCCAAAGTAACTAGAACTTATAACAATTCCCACAGAAAGAACTAGAACTTTTCCTCGTCACTAAAATCGAACAATACCGTGATAACAATAAGAATACGGTCACCTTTGTTTTAGGCAGGTCTAAGTTGTCATACATTTTTCTTTTTGTTTCACCTTCCTTAACCGTTTCGCTTGCGTTATATCATAAAAAGAAAAACCGCGGGGACCAAGCAGTAAAGAAAAAAAGGAAGACCCTGAGAAGAAAAAATAATATCAGTTAAAAAAGAAACAAGTGATGTCTCACTTCACAGTGATACACCCAAAAATGATTGATACCTCCCATGAGACAAACTCATCTCGTAAAATTAGCTCGGGTATTACACTTTTAAAGTCTTCCCTTAAATCTGATTTAATCTCGTAGATTCTTGCAGTCATTTGGCCCCCCTCCTATGGATAGTGGTACTGTTCCAGAAAGCTCTCGAAGCTTCTATTCAGCGCTCTGTAGTATTCGCAGTTTAGGCTTTTACTTACACAAAAGTGTGAGTAAGTCCGGCATACTTTATTCGGCGCTTATTCCGATCGGAGAAAAAAAAAAAGAAATAATAATAAAAAAGCTGACTACTTTGTGTTATGAACACGATAGTCCATATCAAATCTAGTTGCTAGTCATCTCTTATTTCAACGGTTAGGAGTCTGCAGAAAATAGGAGAGAGAGTTGCTTCTTAACTATGTTGGTCTGCAACTGATGCAATTGTGCGTCTGAAATACAATAGCATCACATGGCATTAGATAAATAGAGCAAAATTAGTTGTCCCATTTTTTAATGTAGAAAGTTGTAAAAGAATTTGGCACCTTGATTGTATCTTCGAGAATATTCTAATTATGCCGGATATAACTCAACAATAGAGATATATATTAGCGGGTGTTCCCAAAGAGGAGTACTTCGAGTTCAAATGGTGCAAGATTGGGGGATATTGTGGTAGTAGAAGTTCCCGCGAGATTTTACACTAGCCACATAATTAAGGTCTTGTATACTTATCAAATTCATTCATTTCGTATGGGACCAATTTGCGTGAAGGTAGCTCAGCTCGAAATAAAGTCGTTGTCACCCCGATAACACAATGGCCCTTCCAATTTCGTTGCGAGTAAATTCCACTCTTTAGTAGAAGAAGATTGTTGAATGCGTTGCCTATGTCATTTGCAAACGCTAACTTACACAAAAATGTATAAGATTCTACTCTCTACTTTTTTATTTTTCTATTTTTTTGCTATTGTTTCTGTGTAATGTTTTATGAGCGTGTGATTAACGCCCATTACATGAACGCATATTCCATTATATTCCAAAAGATTTAACGCTGAATACCACAAACAATAGATCTCATGGAAGCCAATCGGTTTTTTCATGACTTTGTGAATACAAATTACATGTGAAGCTGTTTCCAAGAAAGAATTAGACGTACATATTTGCATCCATTGAAGTCTATATTGTGTTTTACTTTTATTTTTTTTGTTTTTTTTTTTTTAATCCTCACTTCAGATTTCTTGCACATAATAAAAATTAAAAGCACTAAAAAACAAATATCCATTTTAGAACGCTTGCATAATACATGATACATACACGCACGTATTTATACCCACCAGAATCATCTAATGAATTTTTCACCAAGTGACTTTTGGTCAAAAAATTTTTCATCTGAAAGCCAACTGGTGAATGATTCTATCTACAAAAGGCTATAAACAACTATCACACAACCTTACCACTGTCATTTTAATAAATTGTTGATTCACCAACTAATTAATCATCGTCTGTCAAATATCGCATACAAAATACGACAATTCAGATCTCTAAAATAAGTCAAAAATAAAAAAAAAACATTCAAATATTCTGATATTCATTCATCGAGTGATCATAAACTATAGAAAAGTTCAACAGGAAACACCCGCAACAAGAGGAAAGAGAAAATAAAAGGGCAACCCTGATTATGAATCAAGAAGACCCCCCTCAACAACCCCAATCACTTGTCTCAAAGCAAAACAAGAGAAGTAATTTCCAGTTCACATACGACTCGGAGAATTTTTTGTTATCACTAATACATAAATACAAGGAAGACATTTTCACTAGAGGCAATAGAATTAAAACTTGGGAAACAGTATTGTCTGAATTCAATAATAAATATAAAGCCAAAATTATACAAAGTCGAACAATAAACCATCGATTCCGAATGTTGAAAAAAAATTTGGAGAATAAACTTGTGCATGAAAGTCAACCTATTCCACAATTGAATCTAAATGAAAACGAGAAGTTGTTGATTGATATCATGGAGTATATGTATAAAAACAATTATGCATCAACAGATCCTTATTCATTGAGCACAGGCGATACGGGTGTATATTCGGAAACTAGACCATCGATTGAGCCTCGCGGACTGGATCATTCAGAAAGAGGAACTGTGGGTGCTAGCTACAAGACTGGAAGCAAAAGTGGTTACACAACCGGCACTTCTATGAGTTCGATCGCATCGTCAATGATTACACCATCGCATCAAGGGAGTCATGAAACCAGTGATTATTCTAGTGGCGAGTTATTAACCACCAACCCCCAAACAGCTGAAAATCCAAGCATTATAGGTGCTGGCTCGTTGTCATATTCCAATAGATTAAACCAAGTTCGAGACCCTTACATTTTACTGCATGAAGTTGCAGCCGCTCACCAATTGCTGTATCAACCACAACCATTGTTTCAACAAGATCAACCACTGAGTCTTTCTACCAATCAATTGAACGAATCAGCGGAAGTCATACATTCAGGGCATCATTCTGCGATGTTTGATGGCTTACACCAGAATGCTCATCAAAATCTCCAACAGCAACAGCAGCAACAGCAGCAACAGCAGCAACAGCAACAGCAACAGCAACAACAGCAACAGCAACAACAACAGATAAACCTACATTCAGACTCCATATCGTCACATCCCATTTTCCCCCAACATAATTTGTATTCACAGGCTGTTGAAGAATCCTCAAATGTGTTCAAAACGCCGTACTTCAAAGGTCCACCCACGACTAATCCAACATCATCTGCTGCTTTTTTGCAACCCACTACCACCCAACCACGTACAAGAGCTAGACATATGTCCATTGCCACACCACAAATTGAGCATGCCAGTTATGACCAGAACCGGTATTCAGTTCACCAGGATTTGCATCAATCAGCACCTCAACAAGATGGACTGCAATCTCAGTCTTATGACACGAATTTACCACAGACTCAATCATCAAATCAGCCGCTGAGTTTGGCACAATCTCAACAGGTGCGAGTGCTCATGCAACAACAGGCTCAAACACAAAATTCAACGCAAGCATTACTCAAACAAATATTGGCACTGCAGGCACAGTACAAGTCTGAAATATTAACAATGAAAGAGGAAATCAAGAATCTACGAGCAGAAACGACAGAGAAAATTGATCGCATATTGAGCCATTTGAATCAAAAGGCACTGCTGAATGAGCTTCTTGTTGGTTCGTCTAAATTACCCAGTCATCTGCTGGAACATCGTTCTGGGAGTAATGATCTGTCGCTGAAGCAATCACAACAACAGCAACAACAACAACAACAGAACCCAGTACAACCTAATGCAAGTGCAAGTTCAAGTGACGAAGATATGCTGTTTGAAAAGCTACAAGATTAAATCTCGGAGAGTTGGAAAACACAGCCACGTCCCAAGAAAATGAATTTGTGAAATCCACCAATTTACCCCGCTACTGTATATTGTAGTTGTTGTTGTTGTTCTTGCTTTGACTTAGTGAATTGGAACAAGAGTATGTAAAAGTTACGAAGTGTTTATATTTTCATGAGCACCAATTTTCGAGGCTCTTTTTATCACATTGTGCAGCTTGCATGAGCGAATAAAGTATGCGTAAGAAAGCATCACAAAAAGCTAAGTCTTGTTTTGATATATGCGCGACGTTGTTGGTGGGACCAAATATGAATAAGCGTGGTTTGCAGCTAGTTATGCGATTTATGGCAAGTGTAACAGAAAAGGGGACCCAAAGTGTAAACAATAGTAATTGGTTTTAAAGGTGTACCTGAAATACAAAATAAAAGTTTAAAGTTCTTTGAGACTAAGTTTGTAGCTATGTTTTGTCTTTTATTGAATTGGATTCTTGTAACCCAATGAAGAAAATAGTTCCATGAGAGGAAGGGGGAAGTTGTAATAATCCTTCCAACTCAATTGCTTGTAGTCTTTGAGGGGAAAGAAATGAAATACCATTGAACGGATAAACTATTAGACAATCTATATGAATGGACCATAAATTAGTGCGTGGTCAAACGTGAAAAAGAAAAAAAAAATCTCCCGGGGGCGAGTCGAACGCCCGATCCCAAGATTACAAAATCTGGAAATATTTACAGTCTTGTGCTTTAAACCAACTAAGCTACCAGGAGAATATATTGAAAATGTGTGTTCTGAATTTACAAAGCAACAAAATCTATTACTGAGTTGGGAATTTTAGCGGAATTTTTATACCGAAAAGGCAAATTTGTGATTGCTCTTTTTTGCACCCAAGAAAAAGAAAACGAGAGAGCCTGAGTTGATTTAATTCTTGAAAAAAAGGGCTACAATGCTAGTACCTATAATATGATTGTTAACCGCGAACTGGCTATCAACTACATTTTCTGTTTTGTTTTGCAAAACTCATTTGAGTTTTAAAGTTCATCTTCAAAATTTGTTCCACTAGTATATTGTATTGAATGTGAAATTGAATTGATCCGTTACCTCAAACTAATAGTTTCTATAGTTGTATGCGCTGGTAAACGTAATTCTCCCTCGACGCGTGTTGTGCTGGTCTCTAATTGAAAAACGTTGATTGTTGCAGGCTTAATCTTTTACCAAATTTTCTTGCCAAAAAAAAAAAAAACAATACAAAAACTCCTTGCAATAATTTGCTTCACTCTCTTGGATGATGTATTCATCGCCCTTAAGAGGGTTTATGTTCTCCAACAGGAAAACCTTGTTGTAAAAGCTGGTACAACTGATGTTACGAAACAACTTGACGAAAGCGATACCGTACAAACTATTACTGGCCATACCCACAACCCCAACAGGCACAAGAGACACCTCTCCTACCGATCAAACAATAATCGAGCTTGAAGTTTGCAACACGTACCATCATTTGCTGCAAAATTGAATGTTTGTCACATTCCACTGATTTTTTTTCTCGTTTTACAACCGAGGAATCAAAGCATGCTAGCGTTTGAGACAAGCAGGCAGCGATTCCAGAACAAACTGTGGGGACAATTTCAGGGTTATGGAAAAAAGGTTGATCTATAGACATGGACATAAGAATCGTATGATTCATGGTAATTATTATCATACATTGAAGTGATGTTTTTGGTTATAATTGAAAAAGATGTCGGCATTAATTTACAAAATGTCTACAATGTGTGGGTTTTCATTTTCTGTCTGATCTCACCCTCCTTACTCTATTATTTTTTTTTTAATTTTCTTTTTAATTCAGACAGACATTTTTTTGCCCCACATTTTTTCACAAGTTTTTTTTTTTTTTTTTAAAAAACTCACTTAGCCGCTGGATAACATCCGAATTGGAAAATGCGGATTTCGAAGGCAAGACAAGGTGAGAGGTTAAAGCTTTCAATAATGTCAACAACAACGATTCCTAATATGTACATATTGATATACATTATTTACAACTAGAATGTTTGTTTCTTGCATTCGCCTTTCACTTTTCCAGTAGTTCCTTCTCCATCTATCACAATTATATAATCCAACATTTGATGATTTTCTTCCACGTTGAGTTCCTCCCCAATTCCCACCTCTCCTTTTGACAATCAAAAAAATAAAACATGATAAGTTCACTTTTGCTTTGAGTCTGCACTTAATTATCTATTAATCAAATACCCATGGAAATAATAATCGTACAGATAATTTAGACGCCTGATTTTGGTAAAATACACATGAGAAAAACCATTTTTGGGTCGGATTTAGATGCTTTGAGCCTCTTTTGTGATTATTATCAACTTAACCCTTTTTTGGGATACATTTTTTAGCTGCCTCTTTCTCCGTGTTTTATTTTTCTCATAAACACTTTCATTGTTTCTTTATATATATAATCCAAATCTTAGTCCTTTTTTTTTCCTCTTTCTTTCTTTCTTCCTTCTCTTTTCCATTTTATTTCAATCAAGAGGTTATTACGATTCATCATTAGCTAGCTGCTTTTTACATTTACATCCTTCCCCATAACATACAACAACAAAGAAAGAAAATTTAGTTCAAAATGGCTATGGCAAGTTTACCAGACTTTGTTCAAACCAACAAGGAAAAGAAAGAACCCGAAACTGAACCAAGAATAGTCAAGGATATTATTTCATCACGCCCAGCTCCAGATCCAGCTGCAGATATTGCCAAGGAGAGAGCCAATACTAATTGGGACTTGAAGGAAGTTCATGAGTTTTTGGAAGGTAATGAGGCTAAATCAACTGAGATTTTACGTCTTTACCAATCAATTGAACGTGATCCAGTTTTGCAAACCAGACCAGAACATTTCGACATTACTCAAAAAGGAGAAAGAGAATTGGTTGCTGAAAGAATCAACAAGATGGCTAGATACATCGAAATAGAACCATATGCCAAGTTTAGAAGAAGATTGCAATTGATGACTGTTATTGATCCATCAATGGGTATCAGAATTTTGGTCAATTTGGGTTTATTTTTAAATTGTATTAGAGGTAATGGTACCCAAAAACAATATGATTTCTGGGCCAAGAAGAAGGAAAATGGTATCATTAAGCAAATGTATGGTTGTTTTGGTATGACTGAATTGGGCCACGGTTCCAACGTTGCTGGTTGTGAAACCACTGCCACTTTTGATCCAGAAACTGACGAGTTTATCATTGATACCCCACATATTGGTGCTACTAAATGGTGGATTGGTGGTGCTGCACACTCAGCTACACACACTGTCTGTTACGCCAGATTGATCATCAAGGATGTTGATTACGGCGTCAAGACATTTGTTGTGCCATTGAGAGACTCTCAACACAACTTGTTACCAGGTATTGCTGTTGGTGATATTGGTGCTAAGATGGGTAGACAAGGTGTTGATAATGGTTGGATTCAATTTACTGAAGTTAGAATCCCAAGATTCTTTATGTTGCAAAGATGGTGTAAAGTGGACCGTAAAGGAAATGTTACTTTACCACCATTGGAACAATTGAGTTATATTTCACTTTTGGAAGGTAGAGTTGGTATGGCTGCTGACTCTTATAGAATCGGAGCAAGATTCACCACAATTGCTTTGAGATATGCTGTTGGTAGAAGACAATTTAACAAGTCTGGTGGTCCACAGGAAACTCAGTTGATTGACTACACCTTGCATCAAAGAAGATTGTTCCCATACTTGGCCTTGACCTATGCCGCCGCTGTTGGTACTGATAGATTAGAAGTTGAACATAATGAATTGTTGGAAAACTTGGACAAGGGATTAAAGACAAACGACAAGTTGTTATTGAAGAACACGATTGCTGCTACCAAATCCATGTTTGTTGACTCTGGTTCATTGAAATCCACTTTGACTTGGGAAGCTTCCAACTTGATTGATGAGTGTAGACAAGCATGCGGTGGCCATGGTTATTCTGCATACAATGCTTTTGGTAAAACATACAATGATTGGGCTGTTCAATGTACTTGGGAAGGTGACAACAATGTCTTGGCTATGTCTGCTGGTAAGAGTATCATCAAGACTGTTCAGCAAATTTTGAATGGTAAAAAAGTCAAGAACTCAACCTTGGAGTTCCTTAATGATGCTCCGGAATTAGCTAAAGCTAAAAAGGCTGTCATCAGGGTCAAGGAACATGTTGATGATCCACAACGTGTTTTGAAGGCAATTGCATCTTTGATCTCAAAGACCTCAATGGACTTGATTCCACAATCTTATCAATCGTGGGATGCTATTGGTGCTCAAAGAGTCATTTTGTCCAAATTGAGATGCCATTACTACCTCTTGGAAACTTTTATTGACAGATTGGAAAACCAAATCAAAGCCAACTCACCAGCAAGACCCCACTTGGAAACTACTCTCAAATTGTATTATGTTACCAACATTTTGGGTCCATTCATTGGTGAATTTTTAAGATATGGTGTTATTTCTCCAAATGTTGCCAAATACATCACCAATGTTTACCCACAAGGATTGTGCTGGAAGCTTAGACCATACATTATTGGTTTAACCGATTCATTCCAACAACCAGACAACTTTATCCACTCATTGATTGGTAAGTACAATGGTGATATCTACACAAACTATTTGTCGGCAGTTAAAACGGTCAATGATCCACGTAATACTAAAGCGCCATACAGTGAAGCCCTTGAAGCTATGTTGAACAGAGGTACGTTGGATGAAAGACAAAGAGGTGAAAGATCAAAGGAAGTTGCAGCTATATTATCCAAGTAAAGATGAAGATATATATACATATATAGTTTAGTTTTATATGAATGTAAAAATTTGCGTTTTATTCTATATCCTTTTTATGTATCTCAATACAATGTAGTTTGCACTACTAATGGCCCAAATAGCAAGCATCCATACAAATCTTCCAGAGAAGGAGTACTTGTTGAGGAATGGGTACGCAAATTTACTCACACCGGTGGAATCGGTCGCCACAATTAACTCAACATATAACGAATAAATGATAAGTATCACCCCAGACAAAGCTACTCCGTTTATACTACTTCTCTCTTTCAATACGAGTAAATACAAGTATGGCCAAAGATGAATTTTGAAATCCAACTGAAAAGTAGGTGGGAGTGTCTTTGTATTCAAAAGATGTGGAAAGATGAGAAACAACATCCAATAAGTCACGGTCACTGCAAATTCCAAATTAGTCACGGCATTGTAGAAAGTTGGACACTTGATATGGAACATCGATAGTATAATGTATGCCATTGTGAGCATTAGTGAGATATTAGTTAGGAATTGGTAATGGCCTCCTCGAAGCAAATGTGAAGGAAGTTGTTGATGAAAGCAATCCCATAATCCACTCGAACATATAGCCAAAGAAAAGATGTGGAAAAAGTGGATCCCCATAGCCATTGAATATGAATGTTGTTGGTGTAAGTTTGATTGAAAAATCAGGAGATGCCTTTTATTAGCCGAGGAAAAAAAAAAATTTGATAAAGGAGTTTTGCAATTGTTGCAAATTGGAAGAATCTTTTACCGTTATATACTATTGCTTCTGATACTTAATATAAACCAATTACAACACGCAAGGATAGCAAACACAGAAATGCACTTGAGTCTCTGCCATTTGTTCTTGCCCTTCAAGAACGGATACGGATACCCGCTAACTCCATCAGCGATATGTTTCCCACACTCCCATTCTATATAAAACCAGTAACCAAAAACAAACCCGCCTGTTAGCATGACTGATGTAGCGAAAGACACTCTTGGTTGAAAGTCAATTATCAAGTAGATGTAAGGGAATGCATGCACTTGTAAATCCATAAACAAATTGCGATCAACCTCATCTTCAGCCACCATTTGTGGAAACAATAATACCATAGTCCAGTAAGAAAAAATGACATTGAATTCCAAATTGCTGGCTAAGTTGTAGAGCCAAATGGATCGAAGACCGAGTATGGTAAATGCAAGGTTAATCACTGCGAGCAGTAATGAACAATTTGTTATAAATTGGAATTGTCCTGATTTGACCAAATGTGGTGGTAATTTAGTTGTTAAAGAATTGTATAAGCCATTACCAAGAAGGAACAAGTTTGCAAGTCGAAATATAGCGAGGAACATGCTTTGGTGGTGTACAGAAGGAGACAGAAATTGAGTCTGAGCCGAAAGTGAATTGCTTTAGTTTTATAACTGACTTTATGGATATGAGCCCTTGTCTGCGATTCGGATTGGAATTTTCCTTTGCGCCCGCTGGTCCCGTTCCCGTGGTGACCAAAAATAACCTTATCTGAACTTAGTAATTTTCTCAAACATGGTTGATCGGTTGCTTGGAGAAAAGAGTTCAAAGCTCAGTTGTTATAGCCTCTGTACATCTACAGCATATGCCTTATCTTTTTCTGCGTGTGGAGAGAGTCAGTATCATTTGATTCGGTGGACCCACGAAATTTCGCTTTTCACATTTTTTTTATCTCATTTTTGTGGCTCTCATCTCATCTCTTCAACCAACGTCTTTTATTCAAGTACCAAAGATGGCACCAAGACAATCCAAGACGGCTAAGAGAAATAAAACTCAAAACAAAACGAGGGAAAATGAATCGGATATCGTATCTGACTCAGCAGCAAGAAATCTTCTCGCTGATCAACCAAAATTGACTCCCAAGTCAAAAGTTAAGAAGCTATCGAAATTACAGGTGAAAAAACAACAAGCCAAGATAAGGCTATATGGTGCCAAGAATGGTAAAGAGTATAAAGAAGAACAGTTGGATATACCGGTGTTGAATAGGGCTATAGTACCCGGGGTAAAAGTAAAGAAGGGTAAGAAGGGAAAGAAATTTGTAGATGACCATGACACATTGACCTTGACTAGATTGGTAAAGAGCATAAATGACAAAAATGATCTTGTCAATGAAAGTAAATTGGAAAAGTCCAAGAGATTGGAAGAAATACGAGAGCTAAAAAGACAAGAAATTGAAAGAAAGGAACAGCAAAAGAAAGACAAATTGGATGGAAAGAAAGATGAATTGAGAAACAAGGCATCGATTGCCCGATCTACTAGAAGAAAGAACGCAAAAGCTAGAAAAGCGGAAGGAGAGAACGAAGAGACCAAACCAACGAAGAAAAAAGTGAGTTTTGCTTAAGTCTAAAACATCTATATACAAAGCAACGTAGTCTAAACCAATCTTAAAAATCCAATACCAACCTTCTTCTACGAATCTGCTCTTTTCTCTTTTTGTTAAAGTAGTAGCCATAAGCAATTCCAACCAAACTGCCCCCTAAATGTGCAGCATAATCAAACGTTCCCCACCTCAAAGCACACCCAGCGGCGTTCCAAAGCATAGTACCTAAAAACAACACCCAAGCTCCACCAGGAACGGGGATAAAGAATATACCAACTGGCGAAGCTGGAAACAAGTATGAGAAACAACCGAATACACTAAAGATTGCACCCGATGCACCAAGTGATGCAACCGCCAACGAACTACCCAAAACCATTGGAATTGCAAGGGATGCAAACGATGAAAGGACAGCAGCATTTAAATACATAATGGTGAAATTGGACACACCAAGTATTCCCACCAAAGACACAGCAAATGACTGGAAACAAAGCATGTTGATAAAGAAATGGGCAAAGCTTTGATGAGAGAAAGCCGACCACAACAATGTCCATGGTGATTGGATATTATCCTTGAGTAATATGGCATACCGCATTGTGAATCGTTGTAATTGAGGCACCCTCCACATTAAGAAAACAGCACCATTTATGGCAATGATACTCCAAACTAAGGCTTGAGGGTGTTGCTTGAGCACAGATAAAGGTGTGTAGTTGTATAAATAAGGTGTTAAAAGTGTTGTTCCCACACAAAATGCCACTGTGAATAGTAAAGGTTTCTTCAACTTGTCCCAGCTGGATCTATTATAGTACAGATTATAGCTCTTCCAAGTTGGACTTCTACTTAGTGGTGATTGTTTCATTCGTTGGTTCATAAACTGTTTAAGAAAATTTCTTTGCCATGGGTTCATTGATGATTGTAAGATTTGGACATTGCTGTTGAACAGAACATTTTTGGCTTGCCGTATATTCTTTGGCGCTAGTGACAAAAGGCTGCTATTGCTAAACAAATAATTACGACCTAGACTAGGTCTCATGAGTCGTAACGATTGGAACATAGGTGGTGGAAGTGATAAAAGGTCAGTTCAATTTATAGCTCGATTTCAATTTTTTCTTTTCTCTTTTTGATAATTTGTTCTAAACTCTTCTACTTAAACCTACTCAAATTCATCCTCCTTTTCTTCCAATTCAATCTTTGATTTACCTGCTAGCCTTGCAGCAGCCAAGTTCTGCGTTCCCACTTGTTTCTTTACCTTCTTTGTCATCTTTTCAATTTCAGCCTCGGCATCCTCTGAATCCTGCTCTGCGTATTGCATAACCAATCGTCTTCCTAGTAAATGTACCCCTTCCAATTGCTTCATGGCATTTTCAGCCTCTTTTAATAAATTGAATTCAACAAAGGCAAAACCCCTTGCACTTTGATCAAATTTCTTCGGTACTCTAACCGATTTCAATTGACCGAAAGCCCCAAACAATTCCAAAATGTCTTTACGAGATGTTTCAAATGGCAAGTTCTTGATAATGATTTTGCTAGTTTTCGAAGATTTTGACGGTGCCGTGGATGACGCAGCAGATCCTTGCTTATGTGATATCTTCAATTGTAATTTGTGCCCATCCAAGACGTGTCCATCTAATGTTGCAATTGCTGCATTTGCTTGAGCAAGCGACTTAAATTCAACAAAACCAAATCCCATACTCAATGTCTTCCCAGTATTTTTTGGATCGGGCTTTGTTTTCACCGTAGCCAAGACAAAGCCATGTAATGGTTTGAAAAGGTCAGACAATTGTTGTACTGTTGTACTGAAATTGAGGTTCTTGACAAATACAGACACAGTAGGACCTTGAATTTCCTCTTCTTCAACTTCTGGTTCGCCTAAAATATCACTGGCAGATACTTTTGCTTCAACAACTGATTCCAGCTGTGAAACTCGAATGCTCTCATTCTCAACAGGCTCACGAGTGAACAAATCTTTAGGACCTTTCTCCAAGTAAAGAATACTTGAACCGAATCGTTTGTATGCCAATTTGGTAAATGCAGCTCTCGCGCTAGGAGCATCGTTAAATTCAACGATGGCAATTGTTCCTGATGGGGGCATGATTATCCTCTTGATTTGGCCGTATTGTGAGAATAGCTCACCCAATTGTTCTACGGTTGTTCCAAATGAAAAGTTCTTGACTAGTATAACCTTGTCATCTTTTTCCTTTTTGCTGAAGCTTGCTAGATCTACACCTCTGTCTTCGAAAAACTTTCTCACATCACCAATTACGTGAGCTTCAGCAAGTGCTTGCTTCACTGCCGAGCTCGAATTTTCTGGGTCAATCAACTGTGATTTAGTGACACCTAATTTTGCCGCCATAGATTCCATAACTGCGTCCGTATTCATATAAAGAGAATTCCAGCTGAATTGACTTTTCGAAGCTTGTGCCCTCTTTTTCAACTCCCTCTGCTTCTTCAAAGGTAAATTTTTCAAGTCAAATTCATCCAATCTGTGACTTTTCTTCTGATCTGCAGCAAGAATATGCAAGAGTCTACCTTGAAAAATTTGTTTGTCAAGTGCTTCAAAAGCATTGACAGCATCCTCGGTGTTGACAAATTGGATGTATACGAAACCTTTTGATTTTCCTGTTCGTGTATCAACGGCAATGTGCACTTCCTCAAGGGGTCCGTATTTCTCAAACAAATGTTTAAAGTCATCTTCAGTGGCTTCGTACAGAATGTTTCTAATAAATAATCGTCCAGTTTCTTCAATCTTATCTTTTGCTTTTTCTTCTTCAGATTTGTGTTCAGCCACATGATGAGCAGGGTATTCTTTTTCAGGTTTGCTTTCTACTTTTTCAGAAGTATTCGATGGCACTTCACCATCTTCTCGAATACGAATACTTCGCGACTTTAACCAATCAAAATCTGAGACATTTTCATCCTGGGGTAGAGGAGCAGTTTCAGTCTCATCGACTTCATTTAATGGCATCATCTCTTCATCCCCTTCGTTTTCCACTGGCCCATTGAAATCGTTGTATTCATCATCACTCTCTCCCGCTGGAGCCTCTACCACTTCCGGCTTAGAAAGTTCAACTATATCACTCTGATCACCCTGTAGGGCTCGTTCCAAGTCGGTATTTGAAGGGCCACCAGAGCCATCAGCTAAGGTATCATTTGCCCAAGACTTGACTTGATACGATGGTTTCATGACTTCCATGTATTCTTTAAACTTTGGATCGCTCTCCATCTCTGCTTCAATTAATGATTTTCGTTCCACCTTCTGCTTCTTTGCATTGAGCCTGTTATTCTCCTCAATCAACAGCTCCTCCTGCCTCCTTAATCTTTCGTTTTCCCTCTTTCTCTTTTCTCTGAACGAGATTGGCACATCTGGATCAGAAAACGACTTTGCCAATTGAACATCTATCCTTGAAGTATCAATGAATGATTTATTGAAAAATTTTACTGCTTTCTGTGCTGCATCATCCGATTTGTATCCAATGAATGCAAATCTCCTTGATTCTCCGTTTTTTGATTTCACCAACTTGACATCAGTCACGTCACCTTGTTGACTAAAGTGTTTTTTCAAGTTGTCCTCAGTGTAATACTTTGGGAGTCCCTTAACAATCAATCTTGACATGGATGTACTTTTGCTGTTGTTATGGAAAGTGTCTGCTGAAAGATAAGTGTTAGCGATGAGCTTTTGAAAGAGAAAAACTCCAAATTTGTGACTAGTAATTTTGTGCAACAAAGTTCATGCGGGAAGATCTTTCCTTCCTCACCACTTTTGAAGAGGATACTGTCACCACGAAATAAAGAATGGAATTGATTGACCTCGTCGGACTCCGATACTCTAAAGACAAAGATATACCATTAAGAGTATGGATCAATGGAGTGGGTAACTTACTCGCATTGCTATTCTATATACTATTCTATCATGTGGTTTCTGTTTTTGCAGCAGCGTTGGCAATAGTATTTCCAGACACAGCGAGCTTGGTAAAAAACAGGTGCGGTACATTCTTCTGGGACTTTGGTTTATATCTAATGGTATGTAAAAAGACATCCACTTTGGATGAAAAATTGAACTAATGCTAACTTTATTCTGGAGCACTGGAACAAGGTCAAGATCAAAGTTATGGGAGATGAACTCAATCCAAATCCCGCAGTTGTCATCAGTAACCATGCCTCATTGGCTGATTGCTTTGTACTCCAGCACTTGTCAAGACTCTCAACAAAATCCGAAAGAGATTGCAAGGACGGATTCCCACACAATAGAGATCTCAAATTACCTATAATCAACTTTTTCTCATGGTTTTTAATATGGAGAGTGCCCTCGTTTAAAATCTTGACTCATTTGTTGAAAACTGACGAGAATTGGGAACTTGAAGAGAGTTCAATCTTGTACGTATTTGCCAAATTGCTCAAGAGCAAATTTTGTGAATGGATTGTGTTATTCCCAGAAGTGAATGTATGGACCCTTGATGGGTATAATTTGCAACAACAGATTGGTGAGAAATATTTCCTACCCAAATTAGAGCATCTACTCTACCCACGCTACTCGGCTTTCCATAATATAATCACTGCCATGACAAAATTCAAACCTCATCCGTATTCCAATTTGTACGATTTGACTATTTTGTATTGTCGTCGACAACATGGCGATGAAGTAAATTACCAACCGCCTACTTTATTAGAAATATTCTCATCAAAAGATCCCATTACTGTACTCGTTTATGTCAAGGTTAGATCAATTGCTAGAATCCCCAATAAGAGAAAAAAATTGGAAAGGTATTTGGAACATTTGTGGAAACACAAGGATAAGATAATAACACAAATTAAGGAAGAGAATAATTTGCACCAAATGAGAAACTTCAATCGACACACCACATTCAGCTCCTCCATATCTGGTGTGATCTAGGAAGTTCATCACAATTTTGGAAGCTTTACCTCTTGTTTCATTATAATCATGCTAGCTATTGTACTGCTAGCTACCTTGTTGCAAAACTCATTCTATAAATTCTCGACTTGCTCTTTTCATCTCTGTCAATTTTATAATAATGATCAGTAAAGCCCCGCAAATGACTCAAAAACATTTCATCGTGGGTAATCACAATCAACTGGAAATTCAGTTGTCGTTTCCTGTAATCAATGACTCTATTCAATGCCGTTGCCAAAGCTTCAGCATTCTCGCTATCCAAATTGGTCGTGGGCTCATCCAATGCAATTATACCACAGTTAGATCCAAAACATTCAGCCAATGCCAATCGAATCAAAATACTGGATAACACTTTCTGCCCTGCCGAACAACGTCCTCTCATATCTAGCTCGCTAGAGTCCTTAACCATAACCACCCGATAATTGTATGATCTATTACCTTTAGCTTGGAGGTTTACGTCACTTTTGATTGCAATGGTGGAAATGTCTGTTCCTTGGTAAGTTTGTGACCATAATTCTGTCAATATACGATTAATGTCTTCCATTTTTATACTATGGTACTTCATAATTGCGTTGTCCAACGCTTTTGAGTAGTTTTGAATATCATTGGACACAAGTAGATTAGTTTGCAATTTGATCCATTCTTCGTGGTACATTTCATCAACATTTTTGTATTCAGTTGCCAATTCCTTCTTCAATGTCTCAATTTGATCCTTGATTTGTTTGACTTCACCAACTTTCCCGGCATGTCGTGACGATAGATCTGATATCTCGTCTCTAATGCGTTTGGAGTTTTGCTGGTATTCCTCTTTTTGCAACTGTGCATTTTCAATATCCATTGAATTCAATTGAAATTCAGTTTCATCTAATCGGCTAACTTGCGCACGGTAGTCGATATTAGCAACAATATTGTGCTCAACTCGTGACGAGTCCATCACCAACTTTTCAAATTTCTTAACTACATTTGAGTTTTCCGAAATTTGCGCTTTTATAGAGTCAGTTTCTTTGACAATGGCTTCCATTTTGGCAAAATTTTCCTCCAATTTGGGAAGGTCAATAGTTTCGAAATCAGTCACTGCAGTCAAAAGCGTTTGGAAGGTGTCCACTATTGAACCAATTAACTTGACTCTTTTCAGCATCTTTTCTTCAGCCAGAGATTGCTCCATTTGGATTTGCTTCAACTCAAGAAATGCCCTGTCCCTTTCTTTTCTCAAACGCAGCAATCTCGATCTCATTTCTAGACCATTCGATTCCAAACCAGCTATGTTGGTTTCAACATCCTGAATCGACCTCTTGATGTTCTGTACTTCAGCTAATGAACGCTCGAGGTTACTAATGGTCAACCTAGTATCCTTAACTTTATTTTCTAATCTTTGGATATTCTTTTGCACTTTATACTTTTCGTCATTGAGGTCGGTCACATGCTGTCTTACTTCACGTCTCTTGACACTAATTTCTTGTTGCTGGTTTTGCAATTCTTCGATTGAAGTTATAGTAGAACCAAACTCGTCCAACTCGTCATTCAATTTATCTACTTTGAGATCAAGATCTTGTACTTCAAGATTCAACCTGGAAGCATCGTCAAGCGGCTTTTTCAAATTGACCGCAAATTCAAAAGAATGTCTCATACCTTCAAGAGTTTTGGTTTCGGTTTTCAATGTGTCGCTTAGTTCATTAATTTTGTCGTCGAGAACATTTAAATCTGCCTCAAGTTTGGGCTTCAATGTGGCACATTCGCGATAATTGATCACTTTCAAGCTGATACGCTTTGTAGCATCAAGTTCTTTACCAATTTCTTCGGCATTCCTCTTCACCTCCCTTATTTTTTCTTCGTCAAATCCTTGTTTCAATTCTTTGACAAACTTTTGCAAAGCCGGATCATCAAACATACGTTTACACAATAAGCAACATTTGTTCTTTTCTGCCATTTCCAAGGCTGATTTGCCATAACTTTTGGTCACTTCAGATGTGTTTACATCTTCAGTCACATTTCGGTAATCCTCCTCCAAATCATACAATATATTTTCATATTCATCAATTTCCGATTCTTGAATTACATCAGTGATGTCGGATTTCAATTTATCAATTTTGGATAGATTGTCGGATATGTTATTTAAAATGCCCTGCCTAGAGGACTTCATTGAGTCAATCTCGCTTTGTATACCATAAACCTTTTTCTGTTGAGTCTCCACTTCTGTTTTCAATTCTTCATATCTTTCTTCAAGTTTTGCTTCAGCAAAATCCACATCAAGATCAATTCCAACCACTTCCTTGTACTCACTATTGAATTTTTTGGCAATCTTTGTAATTGACGCATTTTTCAACTCTATTTCGTCTTGCAAGTATTTGATCTTGGTTCTCAACTCTGATTGTTTACTACTCTTCAGCAACCTTTTGGAAAGTTCGTCTGCTTCAAATTCAAGTTTGACATTTTCGGCATTTGCCTTTGTTATCTGGATATCTAGTTTGTCCACTTCCTTCTTATTTTTTTTTGCATCAAGTTCTTCTATAGTTGTTGCCAACTCCCCCTTTTGCGAAACCAAATCAGATTCATCATTTGAAGTTGCATCCAACTTTCTTTTCAATTGCAACAAACTTTGCTGAGATTTCTGCACGTCGCTGTCAATATATTCCAATGACTGCTCATCCTTGATTATTTTGTCCTCCACCTCCTTTAGTAGTTTTTGTTTCTCAATTTCAATGGACTTGTTAGTCGACTGTAAATCTTTTTCTTGCTTCTGGAGGTCTACGAGCTTCGAAGTAACTGCATCTTTAAACTTTGCCAAGTTTGTCAACTCGTCCCCACCAAGTTCTTCAACCTCAGCTGCATTGTTCTTTATAATTTGAGTCAATTTGACTTTGTTTGAATCATAATCTGCCTTCTTAGCCTTGAGTGACCCGTCCAACCTAATCAATTCATTATACTCCTCCGTCTTTTCGTTCAAGCTAGAACTCAAATTGTCTCCCACATTTTGTAACTTGCGAATAGACTCCTTATTTTCCGCGACAATAGCTGCAAAGTTTTCTTGCTTATGAAGCAACTCCTCGTCACTATCAGGCAAAATTTCAATTGAACTTTTAATTCTATCAATAGTCTCCGTAAGCGACGTTCTTTTCATCAACAAGTTCTCATAATCACTCAACGTCTTTTGAAATTCTTGATTAGTGGCAAACAACTTCTCCGCCTCGATATCCTTTTGTTCAATTTGAATATTCAATTCACTAATCTCCGAAGCAAACGTTTCAACAGATTGATTCATCTCTGTTAATCGATCACGTACTTTCTTTGCTCGATCCTTGTCAATTTTCAAATGGTTAACACTTTGTTCGATCAATTTTATATCAGTTGCCATATCCTTTTTGATACTTTTCAAATTATCAATCACTTTGGTAAATCTAGATGCCTCAAATATATCATCAAACTTCTTTTTCAATACTGATGCTTCACTCAATGGCCACAAACTTTCATCTTGATGACAGAATATTACATTATCCAAGATGGCCGTCGATGCACCGAGGAAGATGGGAATCTGCGAGTCAAGCTCAGCATTCTTGGACGATATACTTGTTTTTTTGCCATTTTCAATATAGGCTAATTGCCCCTCCATTGATTTAAACGTAACGGTGCTGGCATTGGCAGTCTTCGTATTCTTGATGCTTGCTTGAACTGACCTCGTCGTGATCATTGATTTGCCATTGGCATTCTTGAATGCCAATTTTACTTGTCCTGTAACTGAAGTTCTGGAACTGAGGCTTGGATCATGAACAAATGCCCCACCTTTTGAATTTGGTGGTAGATTACCCGTGGTTGCGTATCGTAGACATTCAATTACCGTTGTTTTACCGCATCCATTTTGGCCACAAATCAAAGTCAATGGAAACCCAAACTGTATCGTTTCATCGGATTCAGGCTCAAATGATCTGATACCTTTAATGGATAGTTTGTATATACTGGACATGCAGGATCCAGAATAAGAGAGGTAAAACTGTAGAAATGCCATCTTTTTGAAAAATCGCGTCTACTGTGTATAACAACACGCTACCCAGAAGCTAAAAAGTCAGTTTTATTTCTATACACATTTCTACTCAATATGAGCCTTTGACAACTCATCAGCAATATCATCCACTGCCGCGTCTTTGTCTTCAAGCTTAACACCAGCAAGCTCTTTCTCTAATTCCTCCAAATCGAGATCAACTTCTAATGAGTCTTCTTCTTCTTCCTCCTCTTCTTCTTCCTCTTCATCACTGTCCAACTCTTCCAATTCGTCCAACTCATCGATTTCTCCAAAACCTCTTTTCTCAAATACTTCCTTGATGCTTTCTATATGCTTTGAATCCTCCTCGAACCTGTTACCATTCAACTCTAAAAGCTTCAAGTTGGGCAAACATTCACCGATCAAGTCAGCCAAAACTGCTAAACTATCGATTTCCAATTCATTGTATTGCAACTTGAGAACCATCAAATTTTCCTTCTTGTCTTTACTGAATGCTCTCACAACTTCTAATGAACCTTTATTTTTCAACAATGAATCATTCAAATTCAATTCAACCAAATCGGGCCAGTTGGATATCGATTCAGCCAATTTTATTGCACCTGAAGTGGTGATTGTGTTGTCTTGTAAATCCAACACCTTCAATTTCTTATTATGGCTCAATCCTTTCTCCACTAGCTTAGAAATACCTGCAGGTCTTATACCATTTTGGTACAATCTAACCACTTCCAAATCGTTGTGGTTTCTTAACCCAACAGCCAAATAATTGACTGATCCATTCTCCAACCTGTTTCTTCCACAGATAAAAGTCTTTAATGACGACGACTTTTTAGCTGCTGCTTTAGCTTTGGCCAATTTGAACAACGAGCCACCGATTCTTGAACCAGCAAATGGACCCATTCCATTATTTGACAAAATCAAATGTTCCAAAGACACAGCTTTGGAAATGTAGGCTTCAATAGGGTCAATAGTTTGCAAGCCAAAGGCGTTATCGCTTAAGTTGATCAATTTCAAATTGGGGAACTTCAATAAAGCAGGCAATAAATAGTTTAACGATTGTGGAATCTCCGTCTTTAAACGTCCAGTGTACAAATCCGAAAAATTGATTTCAACAACAGTGTCCTTGTGGTTTAAAAGCGCTTCACTTAATGCTTTAGAAGCTTCGATACCAATGGTGTTTCCCGAGAAATCAATCTTGGTAACATTTTCAATAGTATTTAATTCTTTAAGGTATGGTTCGATATCAGCTTCGGAGTTGAATTTGATTTGTTTCCCAGCAATTGAATAAGTAGTCTCGGGCGTGACCCCCAACTCAACATTAACTGAAGCCATTCTTCTTTTTGAAATTGTACTTTGATTTATGGTATAATCCAGAAATGTAGTCTTGTATGCTTTCGGTTGATGCACCAGCGATCAAACAAAAATAAAAAAAAAAAAAAAAGAAAAAAATCTCGCTCCAACGATGACAAGACGAAACGAAAAATTTTTGATGTAAAGACACGGACGCAGCAATCAACTTTTATCATTAACATCATCATATCCTACAATATATCCAAAGATGAACTTTCAAACAAGAGCATCACCAAAGGCTACAGAAGAAAAATCTACTTTTCAAAAGATTAGAGAAACTCCTGCTTTCGCTGTAGGTACACAAGTTACTTTATTTGGTTTAGGTGTCTTGTTCATTCAATCACCATTGATGGAGATGTTGGTGCCACAATTATAATCAAGAGGATGAAAAGAGTGTTCATTGTTGTACATAGCAATTATTGGTGAATATAGAACTGTTTTTATTAAGGAGATTGTTGTAAATGATCGATGAGTATACTTTTGGGAGTACTTTGGAGTTTCAAAATCTGTACATGAATTTCGAGTTGAACTTGATTGGAATTAATCAAGTAATCTGAAGAATTGGGTTGTTTTAACATAGACTAACCCAAAGTAGCCACAGCGCAGACAGATAAATTACCTCTTTGCCTTCCCTTTCCATGATAGCGATGGTGACGTTACACCTCTCGAGTCTTTTACGCTATAATTTGTAGTAGAGTGTGTCGATGACATCATTGAAGTGTAGTCATATCCAAGAGTGTCCAAAGAACAATCACACTAACTTCTCAACACATGTCAATTCCGTCATTTTAGTTCTGATGGTTTTGTTTATACTAAGTGGTCTTCGAGAACAACCTTTCAATACTTCCAGTATCGTATGTTCGAGCTGCTCCTATATTTCGTTGAGAGCTATACACTGGTACATTATACTCATGGTCTGAGGAAATTGATCGTATTCATTGGTCAAAAAATGCTAGATGCAACAGCATATACGCAATGAGCATAGCAACATAAGCAACCTTTTGCCCTCTGTGTTTTAGATCTCAAGGTCAATGCAATGGGCTCCTTAATGTTGAAATCTCAGGTTGCAAAATAAAACCGTTCCAGAATCAATTTGGCGAAACCTTACTACTGTGCCTGCGGGTCTGTTTTGACAATCCCAGAGATAAAGCAACTTACACTCTTGGAGATGTGAATTGTCTACATGGTACTTGTTCTGGATCTTTTGCTAGATCCGTAGGACAAACGATGTCACAAGGACATGGTAGCTCATCTAAGTAGCGGATACTTTCCTCAGCTAGCCTAGCTTTAAGACTTCAACAATTACCCCACATTTTTCCCCTAGATCCTTACCATTCTAGGATACGCATAAACATTGACTTAATCCACGGTTCAAGTATCATCAATACACTCTATTTTCAGCTTTTGTTTTGTGAATGGTATATGACATGATTTTTTTATCATCATATTATCTATATAAAATGCAGCTCAAGCTATTTCCGTGTGGTTATTGTGTAATTTTAGTATCAGCATATCAACCGCTAACTTACATATATGAAATTCCTATTAGCTTTTACTATTTTCAAAGTTAAATCAGGCCACGGCCGGTATTATCAATACATCGGATGTTTAGGGTTAAAACAGGTACTCCCCCGAGGAAAAGAAAGAAGGATCCTTGCTATACACAAAGAATATGGATAATTCGAAATATCCACGGTCAGAACGTATCTTTTATAAAGATTTCGGATGTTTGCTAGAGGAATGACATTTTGAAAACCGCTATCAAATAAATGGAACGTTGCAAATCTTCCTTTTCTCTCCTTAGCACAAGAGGGCGTGCGACACCTCTATACTTTGCAACTGTTAAGAGAAAACGGCACCTTCTTGTTTCTCACTTAATAAAAAGCTGTCACGTGAATAATTTCTTTTCCCTGGCCTCGGTCGAAAAACTAAAAACAAACGACCTCGGCACAAAAGAAGAGCCAGTAAATGCAGTACAAAGTGGTCATTGGCACACGAACTTTTCACCCCTCTTTTCTCTGTCTACACATATGCACATGTATGTTTGTTTGTAAAAAAGACCCTTTAGCTTTGTACTTTCAAAAACTGTTTTTTGGTCAAACAAGAAGATGCCGATGATACGATATCAAACATTTAAAGAAATCTGATGATCTAAAAACGAAAATAATTAACACAAGGGGTTGCAAGAAAAAAAAAGCACCTGATGTGATGGTTTTTTATTGTAAAAGAGCCACTCTTAGTGTTTAGTGTTTAGCGGGCTTTAATTTTCTCCATTTGAAAAGGGGAGGGGCAAAACGCGGGGTACATCATTACATACGCAGTATCCGAAAAACTGTTTTTTTTTTTGCTTTACAAACGAGGTATGATAGCTACAACAATTTAACTAAAGACTGAATGAAACGAGAGAAAGCGAGGGTAGACGTGGTTTGAAGAAGATGTTGAAAGACTTATCTCCGACTCCGAAGAATTTTGGAGGTGAAAAGGTAGAAGTGATAAGTTGCATTGTCTTCTTTTTACTCCGTGGATGAAAACCTCCATTTTGTGACGGAGTTATAAAAAAAAAAAAAATTGAGGTTTGTGTAATTTGTTTTTTCTCAGTTGTGGAGTAATAGGAGAAATCAGACACAAGACACATTATCAGACATCAGACACAAACAAATATGGTTAAATAAATTTTGTGTCGTATAATTACAATAAGTCAATGGGAGAGAAAGAGAGAAAGTAACCGCCGGAGTTTAGCGGTATACTCCACCTGGACAAGTGAGAAAGAAAGGTTTCTTCCTGATACTGCCGCCAACAGAACAACCACCCTATAGTAAGCTATACAGTCTCTCATTCTCTCTCTCTTAATAAGGTCATTTTACAATTTACATTTTAGTGCTCTCTGTTTTCATGCATAACATAAAATAGATAATGCATAATAATACCCATGGGCTTGTGATTAAATAATATTTACTGTATGTATACCTCTCTCACCAAGTTTCTTACCAATCTTTTCCACCTTTCTGAAATTCTTTTCCTTCAATTATAAATATCATCAAACATTTCTCCTATTTACTAATTTACTTCACTTCCATCCCCCTTTTTCCATCAGGTAATATACTTTCACGTATTATCCAAATTCATTAAATATCACAACTAGTATAGCTACTTGAATCAAAACAAGTTTACTGTTTACGCCACTAACCTCAACCCCACACACAAATACACTTTATTAAAACACACACACACATATATAACAATGTCTGTTCCTTTCACCACCAAAACTGTCAGTTTAAGCAAGGGCCCAGACCCAAAGACTTCTATTCAAACTGAGAGAAATGCTCAAAAGATTGACCCTCAAGCTATGCATTACTTTTTGGAAGGTTCTAAAGAAAGAGCAGAATTGCTCAAATCATTGACTCAACAGATGGAAAGAGACCCAATCTTGTTTACTGACGGGTCCTACTACGACTTGACCAAAGAACAACAAAGAGAATTGACTGTACTTAAGATTAACAGAGTTTCAAGATACTTAGAAAATGAAACCATTGATGTTTTCAACAAGAGGTTATCTTTGATTGGTGTTATCGACCCACAAGTTGGTACCAGAATGGGTGTTAACTTGGGTTTGTTCCTTTCATGTATCAGAGGTAATGGTACTAATGAACAATTAAAGTATTGGGCTTTGGATAAGCATACTGCTCAACTTAGAGGTATCTATGGTTGTTTTGGTATGACTGAGTTGGGTCATGGTTCAAATGTTGCCGGTATTGAAACCACTGCAACTTTTGACAAGGAGAATGATGAATTCATCATCAACACTCCACATATTGGTGCTACTAAATGGTGGATTGGTGGTGCTGCTCACTCATCCACTCACTGTTCTGTTTATGCTAGATTGATTGTCGATGGCAAAGATTATGGTGTCAAGACCTTTGTTGTTCCATTGAGAGACGCTAACCATGACTTGATGCCAGGTGTTTCCGTTGGTGATATTGGAGCCAAGATGGGAAGAGATGGTATTGATAACGGTTGGATTCAGTTCTCATCCGTCAGAATCCCAAGATTTTTCATGTTGCAAAAGTTCTGTAAAGTCTCAAGAGATGGTGAAGTTGTTTTGCCACCATTGGAACAATTGTCTTACTCAGCCTTGTTAGGAGGTAGAGTTATGATGGTTTTGGAATCATATAGAATGTTGGCCAGAGTTTCGACCATTGCATTGAGATATGCTATTGGAAGAAGACAATTTAAAGGTGACAACGTTGATCCAAATGATGAAAATGCTTTGGAAACACAATTGTTGGACTATCCATTGCATCAAAAGAGGTTATTCCCATACTTGGCTGCCGCATATGTCATATCTGCAGGTGCATTGAAGGTCGAGAGAACCATTGAAGATACCTTGGTGGAATTGGACAATGCTGTTGAAAAGGGTGATAATGCAAGCATCATGAAGTCCATTGAGGCTATGAAATCATTGTTTGTTGATTCTGGTTCTTTGAAGGCCACCTCTACCTGGTTAGCTGCTCAAGGTATTGATGAATGTAGACAATCATGTGGTGGTCACGGTTACTCAGGCTACAATGGTTTCGGAAGAGCTTATAATGATTGGGTTGTTCAGTGTACTTGGGAAGGTGACAATAATGTTTTGGGTATGACCACCGGTAAGCCATTTGTGAAGCACGTTATGTCTCTTGAAGACACTGGTAAACCAGTCAAGGGATCATCAGATTTCTTGAACCAGTTGAAGGAATACACTGGCTCTGGAGCCAGCAAGGTTATCTTGAACGATGCAAATGATATTCTCGATCTCAAGAAGTTCATCAAGTCTTTGGAAGTTGCCATCATTAGGTTATCTTCTGAAACTGCCAAGACAGTCAGAAAAGAAAATTTTGATTTTGTTGGTGCTGAATTGGTTAACATTTCTAAATTGAATGCTCATCGTTACGTATTGACTGAATATGTGAGAAGAGTTGATGCTCATGATAACGCAAGCTTGAAACCATACTTGTATGACTTGGGTAGAGTATATGCTGCCACTGTTGTTTTGGACAAGTTTTCGGGTGTTTATTTGACATTCAATGTTGCATCCACCAATGCAATTACTGACTTGATTAAGATTGTTATTCCAAAATTGTGCAAGCAAATCAGACCAAATGTTGTTGGATTGACTGATTCATTCCAAATGTCTGACATGATGATCAATGCTGCTATTGGTAAATACGACGGTGATATTTACGAAAACTACTTTGATTTGGTCAAGACCTTGAACCCTCCACGTAACCACAAGGCTCCATACTCTGCTGCTTTGGAAGCCATGTTGAACCGTCCATCACGCGAGGAAAGAGAAAGATTTGAAAAGAGCGCAGAGACTGCTGAAATCTTGTCCAAGTAGGCCAATTTCCACTTTCAACGCTCTTTTTGTTTTTATTATTTGTGATGTATACCTATTGTTAATGAAAAATTTAAAGTTTGAGATGATCAATGTAGAGCGAAATTTGGGTACAGTTTAAGTAACGGAGGGCTATCTAGTTCTGTCGAATTGTCCCTTGTGGTAGCCAACGAAACACGAATACAAATCGCTATCGGTAGACACTATTTTGGAGATTATCATCCCTTGTGCAACTGCGGCTCATGGTTATCAATTATTTCCTTTCTCGGACATTTTGTGGAGTAAAACTAAGTCGGACATACAAAAAGAGAGGAAAAAAAAAAATGGAAAATCAAAAACAACGGACAAAAAAGTGAAACAATAGAGCAACACAAACACACGTTTTTTAAATAAGGACTCTCTTTATTGAGTGACAATGACGAATATTTCGGTTCAAGTATTTTAATGTCGCGTATGGAATATTTGCGACACTGGGTATTTTTATATTTAGCCGAGGGAGAATTGGCGATCGAAAACAACGTTTTAAAATACAAAATAAGTTGAAGAATAGAAGCGTTTGAAAAGTTGTTAACACCCCCAAGTTCGTGCCGAGTGTCTGTAACGAGCCTGTTCCCTGCTCCCCACATGGTGCTAATTTGATCCTTCGGTTAAACGAAAAGAAATTGCTTATGAAGCGGATTTAAAATTTTGTTAAACAGTGTGTATTGATTCTGTGGGTGGGTTTATTGTACAATAAAAAGAAAAAAGAAAACTAGGATTTATCCATATTTACTTTGTGGCAAGGAATTTGTACGAATGACTTCGGTGGATTTTCCCACTTTGATTCTTCAAAATATAAATATCCACAAACTTTTCCTGTCCCCATATTTCAAATCTTTTTCACTATTTCTTCTATTTTGAAAGAGTTCAACTTTTTGATTTATTAAACACTAAATTTATTTGTTGTCATCAACACTTTGACATATTATATTTCACATTGTTTACAAAGATATTTATAAATCAAAAATGTCGGTTCCATTCACAGCTAAAAATGTTAATTTGAGCAAGGGTCCCGACCCACAAACTTCTATTCAAACTGAAAGAGCTGCTCAAAAGTTTAATCCACAAGCTATGCAATATTTCTTGGAAGGTTCTAGAGAAAGAGCCGAAGTAATCAAGGCCTTGACTCAACAAATGGAAAGAGATCCAATCTTGTTCACTGATGGGTCTTTTTACGATATGAACAAAAACCAGTTGAGAGAAATGACTGCAGTGAAAATCAATAGAATCGCCAGATACATGGAAGTTGATTCGCCTGATGTCTATGCTCAAAGATTGTCATTGATTGGTGTCTTTGATCCATCTGTTTGTACCAGAATTGCTGTCAACTTGGGTTTGTTCGCTAATTGTATTAAAGGTAACGGTACTGCCGATCAAATCAAATACTGGACTTTGGACAAGCACACAAATTATCTTAGAGGAATTTACGGTTGTTTTGGTATGACTGAGTTGGCTCACGGATCCAACGTTATGGGTCTTGAAACTACTGCAACTTTTGACAAGGAGAACGATGAATTCATCATCAACACTCCACATGTTGGTGCTACTAAATGGTGGATTGGTGGTGCTGCTCACTCAGCCACTCACTGTTCTGTTTATGCTAGATTGAAGATTGATGGCAAAGATTATGGTGTCAAGACCTTTGTTGTTCCATTGAGAGACGCTAACCATGACTTGATGCCAGGTGTTTCCGTTGGTGATATTGGAGCCAAGATGGGAAGAGATGGTATTGATAACGGTTGGATTCAGTTCTCATCCGTCAGAATCCCAAGATTTTTCATGTTGCAAAAGTTCTGTAAAGTCTCAAGAGATGGTGAAGTTGTTTTGCCACCATTGGAACAATTGTCTTACTCAGCCTTGTTAGGAGGTAGAGTTATGATGGTTTTGGAATCATATAGAATGTTGGCCAGAGTTTCGACCATTGCATTGAGATATGCTATTGGAAGAAGACAATTTAAAGGTGACAACGTTGATCCAAATGATGAAAATGCTTTGGAAACACAATTGTTGGACTATCCATTGCATCAAAAGAGGTTATTCCCATACTTAGCTGCCGCATATGTCATATCTGCAGGTGCATTGAAGGTGGAGAAGACTATTGAAGACACTTTGGCATTTTTGGACAAAGCTGTTGCTAATAATGACCAAAAAGCTATAATGCAATCCATTGGTGCCATGAAATCATTGTTTGTTGATTCTGGTTCGTTGAAACCAACTTGTACTTGGTTGGCCGCTGAAGGTATTGATCAATGTAGACAAGCATGTGGTGGTCACGGTTACTCAGCATACAATGGTTTCGGAAGAGCTTACAATGATTGGGTTGTTCAATGTACTTGGGAAGGTGATAACAACGTCTTGTGTATGAACACTGGTAAGCCGTTTGTTAAGAATGTCATCGGTCTTGAAGATAATGGCAAGGCTGTTAAGGGAGGTTCAGAGTTTTTGAACCAATTGAAAGATTACACTGGCTCTGGAGCCAGTAAAGTCATTTTGGAAAATGCAAATGATATTACTGACCTTAAAAAGTTCATCAAGTCTTTGGAAGTTGCCATCATTAGGTTATCTTCTGAAACTGCCAAGACAGTCAGAAAAGAAAATTTTGATTTTGTTGGTGCTGAATTGGTTAACATTTCTAAATTGAATGCTCATCGTTACGTATTGACTGAATATGTGAGAAGAGTTGATGCTCATGATAACGCAAGCTTGAAACCATACTTGTATGACTTGGGTAGAGTATATGCTGCCACTGTTGTTTTGGACAAGTTTTCGGGTGTTTATTTGACATTCAATGTTGCATCCACCAATGCAATTACTGACTTGATTAAGATTGTTATTCCAAAATTGTGCAAGCAAATCAGACCAAATGTTGTTGGATTGACTGATTCATTCCAAATGTCTGACATGATGATCAATGCTGCTATTGGAAGATATGATGGTGATATTTACGAAAACTACTTTGATTTGGTCAAGACCTTGAACCCTCCACGCAATGACAAGGCTCCATACTCTGCTGCTTTGGAAGGAATGTTGAACCGTCCATCACTTGAGGAGAGAGAAAGATTTGAAAAGAGTGCAGAGACTGCTGAAATCTTGTCCAAGTAAACCCGACTTCTTGACAAATGGGAGTAGAATCTTGTTGTGTATAGTTAGAGATTTCATGAAAGTAAAGTTATTAGAGAAACAGAAGCTGTACAGAGAGAGCCTGAGTGTAGTTGTGTTGCAAGAATTGATGGTTTCCTTTGCGAGTTGTTGAAAGGTACGGTATTCCGGATTGGGGTTCACCCACGAAAGGCAGTTTGTTACACAGGAGGTGACAACTCGACTAGAATGCAATATTATCACACTTATATTTTGCCTCGTGAAGTAGCACAGGGAATACGGGAATTATTCTCTTACCTTCTATTAGTGGTCTCCACTAATAGCGTCTTTCTTTCGATCCATCGAGTTTGAGCTATGTACACTACCTTCACTAACGTTGTACGAGCGATTCTCATTTGTGGAAAGTATACACCTCCCCCCCAACTATTCAATCACCTGATAACAAGTACCCCCAAATGATGAAGGGAGAGTCCCTTGAGAATAGAGACTAATTGTTTACAAAAGCTTGTTTTTTATTAGATCTACCTGCATAGCGAAACCACAAAAGCATATGGTGTTATAGACACTGTTGTTGTTGTTGTTGTGGTTGTTACATATGATTTTTTTTTTGTGTGTGTGGAGTAAGAAGACAAAAAATGCGACACAGCTTGTAGTAGTACAGTTCAATGTCGCTCCTGAGGCGACGCGACATCGTTTGTCTTCGAATGAATGAGAGGATGGTTTATTTTATAATGCCGAAATCTCCAAAGACTGTTTGTCGGCTGAAACCAAAACGGTTTTCTCATTTGGGGGAGAAGAGGGGAGGGGG
>OGTJ01000152.1_pt1 | contig 38098 bp, 22 predicted proteins | sample 1574611 | NCBI WGS metagenome assembly OGTJ01 (sample SAMN03295858, study PRJEB24534) | human gut metagenome | isolation source: fecal sample 1 from infant 9 | host: Homo sapiens | place: USA: Pittsburgh, PA | collected 2014-07
GGGGGTAAGGAGGAGGGGGGGCACATTTTCTTGTACAAATGTGAAATCATTCAAAATTCATTGCATTTTACCTAGCTTTCACAAAACAAGGTAATGCTTCCTATTGCAATTTTGAGAATTGAAAAAACTCCTTTCTGCTCTCTATCTTTTACCTAATATCATTGTCTAGTCGCTTCACGAGATATAAAATTAGGCAATTCAAATAACACCATCCAATAATATATCCACACACACACAATTTTTTTAACCATACTATTCAATGACAAGGAGTAGACGAGAGCGACAAGAGGAGTTTCCAAAGTGGTCAGTTAGTTCTCAACCTAACTATGTGACTCTCTTTTTTCTTTTAATTGCTGTATTTGGCTGTTGAAGAACGTTCATGAGTGGAACTGTTTCCCTCAGCAACGATTTCATCAACAGTATCATGACTACCACTTTCATCTGCTTCATCCAAATCAACATCCAAGTCTCTGGCAACTCTTTCTTCGACATTATTGATATCTTGCATACCGTAAAAGGCAATAGCAGCCAAACCCAAAACACCTGCAACACACGAAAACACCAAAGCAACAATACCTCTAGCGGTGAATCCAGTGGGCAATCTCTTGTGTTGAAGATTCTCGCCTTTCAAGTCCAATACGTTCTCTTTATTACCAGCAGCATTACCCTCCCATGGCACACCTACTTTTTCACAGATTTGCTTATGGTTGTCGGTGATTTGTTGAGTTTCATTGTTTCTAATAGCGTTGGGGTTTTCGACAAACACCACCGCCAAACCTTGATCCAAGTGCCATTCAATGTGACAATGGAAGAACCAAACACCGGGGTTGTCAGCTTTGAAACGAATGACAAAGTACGATTGCGGACGCACGTACAATGTATCTCTCTTCATTGGGTATTTGGGCCATTCGGCATGATCGCTAGCATTGAAGGCAATTGGATCTTCATCGTCATCCCTAGCTTCTCCTCTTTCCAAAACTTGGAAAACATGTCCATGTAAATGGAAAGGATGGGTACCAGTATCCAAGTTGTTAAGCACAATATCGACAACTTCATCTTCTTCCAAAACAAATGTATTTGTATTTGATCCATACACCAATTCATTTGTTGCATGCTCACCAGCAGATAACACTGAAAGAATGGTGGGTACTTTTGGAGCTGTATAGGAGATATTGTTGAAAAAGGCATAGTTGATACCATTACCCAAATTGTCCATTTGCACTTGGACAGTGACTGTATAATCAGCATCATCTAAAATCTCTTGCTTATCCAAGGGAACCAAGTAAAAATCATCCAAAAAGTCATCAATGGAGTCAACATAATTTTGTCCCGGTTTGTCACCATCATTGTACATCATGTAGTTTGTTCCATTCAATTGTAAATCACCAGGAATAGTATCTAACATTGTGTCGTCAGCTTTGTTCATGAAGGCATAGTTTTTGTCAGTGGAGTTTTTAGTGGTGATTAGTACAGTGTATCTCTGAGCAATAGTGACATAGAGCATACTAGCCTCCTTTGGTTCGGTGTATACACCATCAACCTCAACAACAGTCATGTTGTGGTCTTCAATCCAAACGTACTGCGATATGAATCTACCCGTATTGATAATTCTCAACAAATACGTCTTGTTTGGTTCAACTTTCCAAGTGGCATTCCGGGTTTCATTAAACAAGATATTGTCAATGATGGGTTCAGCACCCGTTGGGTTGAACCTACTCAAGAAATCAGGCATCAATTCATCAGAAGTCTTGTGGTAATGTTCATTCAATGTCAAGACAACTTCTTCGTCGTAATCATATGGATAATCATCCTTACTTGGTTCTTCAATAATGAATACACCTCTCATACCATCCCCATATTGACCTGAAGTATGTGAATGGTACCAATAAGATCCAACTTGACCATCAACACTGAAGTTATAAGTGTAAACTTCACCGTGAGGAATGGGGCATTGGGTAACAAATGGCGGACCATCCATTTGTGTTGAACCAGCTTGAAACATACCATGGAAATGTAAAGTAGTATTGGCAGTATCAAACCCATTGATCAAGTGTAAGACAACACGATCGTATTTTTTAACTCTCAATGTAGGTAATGGCCAGCTTCCATTGAACCCAATCATACTTCTATTGTAAACACCATCGGGATTGAGTCCATCAACCCAACCTGTTTTGAACCACCATTCATGAGTCTCGGCGGCTATTAGTGTTGATAAGAACAATACTGATAGAAAGTTCCACAATCTCATTTTCTAAATGGGATATTTTGAATATGAGATGTATTGAAATGTCGGTAATGCCAAGAATAATAATAATTAGGTGATGGGATAACCGACTCTTTGTGTATCTTCTAGCTTGTTATTCCTTTAGTTCCAGGGGGGTGGTTGTAGACGATGCAGTAGTAATAGTCGAAGTAGTTAATTAGACAATGCTGTCAAAAAAGAACAAAATACAAAAATCAAGCCGTTGTTTGGGAAATAAAGTCTTGGCAGTCTTTATGTGAAGTGTTTTTCTGTTAATCCGTTTTCTTGGCAAAGCGCAAAACCTTGGTACAAAGAAGGAAGCTTTGATGGGTGGAAGATTTAGTGGGCTAGTAACTGTATTTAGTTTCTAAACGAGAAAGAAGAATAAGTGAGCAAATTTCTTAATGCCCAAATTGAAGAAAAGGAAAGATCAGTTGAGATATATAAATAATCTAAGTTGAAGATGGGAATATACACTAAGAAAGGGCTTTTTTTTTTCGTTAACATTTTTGGGAGGAACACAACACTGAAAATAATTTATATCCATCAGTTACACAAAATTGAAACAATAGAAACAAAACAATACAATATAAAATAGAAGACACTATACCTCAAGAATAATTATTCATGACAAAAGGAGTCAACAATCGTGTCCTTACTGCAAAGATATTCTCATCTCTTATGTTCTCCCTGTACAAGCCAACAGTAGTTGCAATCTTATTTGTGCTGGTAGTTTGTTTTATCCTTTTGGGTAGTCACCATAGTTTATATTTTCGAGCCATATACGGGAAACTGCCTCTTGTCAATTTTCAGACACTTTTGTCTCATTGGCTGATTTTCCTTTTTCTTTTTTTTTTTTCTATGTTTCTTTTTGTCTTGTTCAATGCAAACAGCTCTTTATTGTTTGCTGAAATGTATAATGTGTAATAAAACTGAGTAATAGGAAAAGCTACTGATTCAATCTGATAATGTACAGCGGGTGTCTCTTTGCTGTGTTTGTGTTAAATTAAACATGTTTGGTGCTTATTGCACGACCTTATCCTTTGTGAAGCTTTTTAATTGGATGCTTTTTGAACAAAAACATACAAACAATGTAACCATAACAAACAGAGGTATAATCTGCAGGTCATACGGTTAGGACATAACATCATTTAATCACAGAATAAAAGGGAAGAAGGTGGACAAAATATTGTTGTAACAGATTAATAATACGAAACTCATTAGTAGAACAATAGCAAAACATCTAGAATCAAGTGGTTAGTGTTACCGTGATAGAACGTTTCAAAGGAGGGTTTTTTGGTAGGTGCTACGATAATCCTTGTAAGAATCAGTTGACTATATTTTTTAGGTGAAAAAAATGTTTATTTTATTGGAATGAGGCGGCTCGAATAAAAAAAAAAATAAAAAAATTCGTATTCATCTTTCATATGTTGTCGTAGGCTTTTCTTATTGTCGTTCCTTACTAAAATATTAAATTCATTCTATTAGTAGCCAATCATAGAATAGCGTATTGCATTAATCAGACACGGACACTAAATGGGTTTGTGTACTACTTCTATATATATATTTTGTCTGTCTGATGTTACCATTTTGTGTAGATATCGAAAACAATACTTTTCCGATTGCACACATACAAAAAACCTGTCAAGTTTATTTTTAATCCTTTGGTTATAAACAACGTGAGTGGTTTTAAAGTCTTTAGCGAATGCATTGAAGCCATTGCCTCGGGATATTGACATAATCCGAAACTTCATTAATCTGATTGGTGGGAGAACATGCATTAGGGTGGGAAAACTAGGAAGCATCTTTTTTCTATTGCGTCTGTATTTCAAAGACTGATGATGTTTTTGACACAGTGCCATATATACACCAATTGGCATCGAAACCAGACTTTTTGCAGCCATCAATATGTTTCTCTTTGCTCGTGATAAGCGAAATAGCACTCCCATTATCTAGTGCAAGTTTGTGCCATTAGTTTCTTCCTAATTCGAAAAAGACTCACTATTGTAGTCAACTACATCTCAATCAGGGTCGAAGCATGGGTAAAGTAGCCTATTATAATTAACCTATATATATATAAGAAACGTATTAGTTGAGAGGACACTTCTTAGGTGGGAAGTTAACTCAAGTATATATGAAAATAAAACAAAGAAGGGGATAATTTGGGGACATCGCGTTTTCATCAAATCAAGGAAAGAAAAGAATATCTATTCTTTTTTCTGCATATCTTTCAAAGCCATTCTATTATTCGACAAGTTGGTACCTGCTGGCAGGAAGGAGGACAAGTACTTCTGAAACCGGCTCCGTATAGCCACCTCAGCTCTCTCTCACCCATATCGATCAAGCAACCAACAATGTCGTAACAAAAAGTAAGCTCCTCAATGTTTATGAGTAGATGAGCCTTCAGTTGAAGAAGTTTGTCTAACAATTTCAGCACCACTTTCATCTTCTTCATCCAAATCAACATCCAAGTCTCTGGCAACTCTTTCTTCGACATTATTGATATCTTGCATACCGTAAAAGGCAATAGCAGCCAAACCCAAAACACCTGCAACACACGAAAACACCAAAGCAACAATACCTCTAGCGGTGAATCCAGTGGGCAATCTCTTGTGTTGAAGATTCTCGCCTTTCAAGTCCAATACGTTCTCTTTATTACCAGCAGCATTACCCTCCCATGGCACACCTACTTTTTCACAGATTTGCTTATGGTTGTCGGTGATTTGTTGAGTTTCATTGTTTCTAATAGCGTTGGGGTTTTCGACAAACACCACCGCCAAACCTTGATCCAAGTGCCATTCAATGTGACAATGGAAGAACCAAACACCGGGGTTATCAGCTTTGAAACGCAAAACCATGTATGATTGTGGTTGCAAGAAAACCGTGTCCCTCATCATTGGATATTCTGGCCATTCGGCATGGTCACTGGCATTGTAAGCAACTGGATCATCATCATCATCAATAGCCTCGTGTCTTTCAATCAATTGGAAAATGTGACCGTGCAAGTGGAATGGATGTTTACCAGTATCCAAGTTGTTGAGCACAATATCAACAACATCATCCTTTTGCAAGACAAACGTGTTTGTGTTTGTACCATAAATCAATTCATTAGTAGCCTCATCACCAGCGGACAAGACAGTAAGCAAAGTGGGCACTCTTGGCTTGGTGTAGGTGATGTTGTTGAAAAAAGCATAGTTGATACCATCACCCAAATTGTCCATTTGCACTTGGATAGTAATGGTGTAATCAGCATCATCATAAAGTTTCTCCTTGTTCAATGGTACAAGGAAGAAATCATCGAAATAATCATCAAGTTCATCCTGAGTCAAATCATATGGTTCAGCTTTACCCAATTTTTCATTATACATGATGGTGTTTGTACCATTCAACTCCAAATCCGATGGTTGAGTATCCAACATATCAGGATCAAGTCTGTGCATGAATGCATAATTTTTATCAGTTGAGTTTTTAGTGGTAACCAAAACGGTATATCTTTGAGCAACAGTAATGTAAATCAAATTGGTGGTGTTTTTCTCAACGTATACACCATCAACTTCAACAATGGTCATATCATGATCTTCCATCCACACATAGTGGGACAAGAATCTTCCCATATTGATAATTCTCAACAAATATGTCTTGTTTGGTTCAACTTTCCAAGTTTCATTTCTAGTTTCATTAAACAAGATGTTTTGTGGAATCAATTCAGCACCAGTTGGGTTAAATCTACTCAAGAACTTAGGCATCAAGTCTTCCGATTCTTCATGATAATGTTCATTCAATGTCAAGACAACTTCTTCGTCGTAATCATATGGATAATCATCCTTACTTGGTTCTTCAATAATGAATACACCTCTCATACCATCCCCATATTGACCTGAAGTATGTGAATGGTACCAATAAGATCCAACTTGCTCATCAACAGTAAAATTATACAACATGGTTTCTCCAGGAGGGATAGGACATTGAGTAACCATTTCTGGTCCATCCATTTGATTAGTACCTCTTTGAAACATACCATGGAAATGCAATGATGTGTTTCTGTCATCGAACCCATTGGTCAAGTACAAATTGACTCTATCGCCCTTTTTAACTCTCAATGTGGGTAATGGCCAAGTATCATTCCACCCAATCATACGTCTTTCTTTAACTCCATCGGGGTTGAGTCCATCGACCCAGTTGGCAGTGTAGTACCATGTGTGAGTTTCGGCCGTGACGAGTGCCAATATAGTGAGGAATATTAGCGAAATGAATGACTTCATTGTTGGATACACTACTCTAGATCTATTGTGGTTGTGGTTGTGGTAGTAGTAGTAGCAGTGATTGGTTGTTTTTCAACTGCTTCGTTCAAAGACCCAAAAAGACTAAATGAATTGAACCAAAAGAAAAAGGTTTTAGAGTAGTTTGAGAAAAGGCAAGTGGGACATTGTTGATTATTTATAATGCCAGCCGTCTGCCCAATCTGCCCTGTTTGTAAGAAAACAATCAAAAGAATGCATATCCTTCCTGTTGTATTAGACGCTACTGATGAAATTGATAATAAATCATACAGTTTAAACAAATAGTTACAAAATAAATGATATTTTTTTTTTCTGGGCAAAGGATTGGTTTGGGTTTTAGTGTTGCAGATTATTTAAGAGATACAAATTTTCTTGGCTTTCTGCAGCGAAGCGTAAAAAATAGATCATCCTATAAGCTGTATAGAGTGGTATGGGAAGTAAAGTAGATTGTAGTAGTAGATATGGTAAACTACGACATTGGAAAGCATATGCGTCTACAAAAAATGGCCAGTTTTTCTCAAAATAGAGTTTTCATCTATGTTAACTCTTGAGGAGGTTTTGATAGTGTTGAAGAAATGGAAAGCCACCACAGTGTGTATGTGCACTTTTTACCAAAAAAAAAAAATCTACAAAGACAGAAGCAACAGTGTCTGATGGTTAATATGTTTCCTAACAAGAGGTTATATCCGTCAAAGGGAAGAGAATCCCCCAGTTAGTTTTGTACTGTAGTATTATCTTTTCCATCAAAAAAATTCATCAGAAGCCAATAACAAAAGAAGTACCTACACAATATTGTGTGTGGTTTTTCGAATTGTATTAATATGCAGACACTAAAATTAGGCTGTATTTAGTTTTGTGTAACTCAATTTAATTTCAAACTTTTAATGCCGTTTGTGCAAGAAAACAACTCAAAAACAATATATATATAACGTCAAATGTAACAATAGTATTCAATGCTTCTTCTTTTCCAACAAATGAGAATTGAGTTATTCTGTTGTTGTATTTTTGCAATTAAAATACCAATTCCGCTTATGGGATTTAGACTGCAATGAATTTATTTTTTTTTTTTTTTTTTTCTCTTTGATTGAACTAGTTTTTACATCCGCCGTATGGGAATTTTGTCAACACATAAATTCCAGTTTTCAGTGCATTCACAGGTGTGTACAGTACAAGGAACGGAACGGGTTTATTACCTGGCAAAAAAACGGATGCTCCTTTCGACTGGTGTCACTGTTCACACCCTCATTTCTTTTTTCGTCTCTCTTCCCTTTGTTCAATTACATTGTTATTGGCTGCTTTTTTTTAATAACCACAGGTGCATCTAAACTCTTATTGTTTTTAAAACCTTATTGTATGAAACATGCGATGTTTTCAACCAATCATTATACCTCATCGTTGTTTTATTACATTTCAAACTTACACGAAAAACAAATTGTAGAACCTGACCAATAATAATCTAAAAATTTGCTTTAAATTGTACATAACGAAAGGTTGATTACGGCTGAATGGCTAATAAGTATGGCTCCAATGAATGATACGTTTCTGTTCCTCGTATGTCAAAACCCATGCTTTTGGACTTTTTAAAAAAGTAGCCAATTAAATCACACCCAACAGAAAAACAATATACCTATAACTTGGACCAATATAACACAAAAATACAAAAAAGTTAAAGAAAAGACATTTAAATAATTATCAAAGAAAATCAAGTCGAACATGAAGTCGAACATTAAATATCGTTATTGAGCTATATTAAATTATGGGAACAGGTTTATTCAAATACTCAATATTGACAATTATAACTAGTGTAACGATGCATATTAACGGATACTTTACAGGAAAGTTATTTGATTCTTACGCGGACAAAGCTTTGAGAGATGAATATTATGAAAACCAGATTCGATACAGCCACATACTTGGTCGTTTGCATATTAATATGTCTGATAGTTGTAACGCTGATAAGGACAGATGATGTAGCAAGTGGTACTTAAAACGATGTAACACCAATGCCTAAACGATGTTATGTTGAAGACGGGTCTTAATTGCGGCAACTATCACTTAGAGTAATGATGAGTTGAGTGATTACTTGAATGGTGTAATGCCAGGATACGTGTATGAGAACAGTGAAGCTTATGACAAATGTGTCAATAGGCAGTATTGTGATGAAGTGAATGGGAGGTCATGACGAAATGAAGAATATATAGTAAGTAATAACTCTCAATAAATATGGGTAGTAATAAAAATGGACGGAACACGTGCGCACAATAATAATAACCGAATACATAAAAACAATGGAAATACATGAAGAATTAGCTTTTGCCGCATTCCTGCATTTCTGATACTTCTCAGTTTGTTGTTGTTTGCATTTCTGCAATGGGGTTGATTGAGAAGAGCCAGTCTTCATTGGTGGTTTAAAAGAACTGCGTTCAGGGTTCAGGGGTCAGGTCTATTAAGTATCCAACAACCCCCTACCCTTACCCCCTTGGCATTCAATATTATAGTAAAAACCTCACTATATTTTTCTTGTCTTTAGATTGACATATTTTCGTAAAAATCTCTTTGGGGTTGGGGTGTACCTTTAAAATTTAATTTTTTTAGTGCACATTTATTTATTTTTTTAGTGCACATTTATTTTTTATTTTTTTATTTTTTTTTTTGGTGCGTCTCAGGCGGGATGCATTTTTCTGTTCGGGGCATTGGACCAATCAAATTTAATCCAGAAAAATCAATTATTGAAATACAAATCCGACAGAATTAACATTTATGAACTTTACTACAAACACACTTGTTGGTTGGAATTCCAATAGAAGAGCGCATCTTGTTACCTTTTGTACTCGGTTCAGTAAAAGCCTATTCAATAATGCGCTTTTCTATGTTTCGCTTCTCTTTATAAACAACAATTGTATTCCAGTCATGACATTATTTCTAGAAAACAACTGGCGCTTCATTGTCATCAGTTGAAAGCAACCACACTAATTGACTTATTGTTTTCAAATGTCATTGTTAGAATTGTGACAACGGAACACCGTTGTAGAAAGTGATTGAGCCATTTACATCTTTGGTGCCTTGACTACAGTAGTTTTTCTATCCACAACTTTTCATAATGGACTAGTTGACTCTCAGATGCGTTTTTTCTCGATTGCTTTGAAGCTGATGCAGTTAATTTGCTACGACATACATTGTAATGCATAAGGCATTGTTTGACTTCTCATCGATTAATTCTCTCAAGAATGGTACGTTCAAGGAAACCCCGTCAGAATGCCAAAGTTGCCTCACCTGTTCTTTTAGGTATTAGCACGTTCGTATGTTATGTATAAAGTGTTGCAAAATATATTAGAAATTTTGCAATCAATCTCATCAAAAAGTTTTCATTGTCATTAGGTTGTATGTGTTAGCCCCAAACATTTCCAAAAAATACTCTCCTGCTGTCACTCCCAGCCAACCCCCAAAGACTCCTCAACAAGTTTGAGTTTCCCAACCGACGGGAAGTGCATGACCTTTCCTTACCCCATACAAAGTCTTTGGTTTCAAACCCAACAATTTTGTTGTGTGGTCGTGTATAATTGGTAGATTATGCTGAAGTAGTGGAGGGGACCAAAACAAAAAAGAAACACATGACGTGACCAAAAAACGAGAACTCTTTTGCAACAACAACCCAAAAATTTTTTCTGTAGGACTGAATTCCGTCCGAAAACATTGCAATTTAGTACACTGAAAGACATAGCAGCACTACTACTCAACATTTCATTATCATCACTTGATACTTACTCAACAAATATCTACTTAGAGGAAACAGTTTTTTGCATTTCGTTTGACTTGTAAACACGTTTCTCAATTTTTGATTCTTTTTGTTTGCGTTTGACCAGGGTTTGAGTGTTTCGTGTTTGCATTTTGGTTGTCAAACATATATAAGAACCCCACCGCCTCATTAATACAACTGATTCATTCTTATTCATGATTTAGTCACTACCACCAGCACCACCAAGCTGTTCTAATCAATCGCTTTTGTCTAGAAATAAGCTCATATACACTGTTCAATTTTTACCAATAAAACGTGGGGGTACAATGAGCAAACGCTTGTTTAGTATTTCCAACTTTAATCTTAACTCATCAACATTTTCAGTCAATAACTTGCTTAGTTATGTGCCTAGAGCAATACCCACAAAGAAAAAGTCATTGTCAAAGCCACAAAGTGGGAAAAGAGTGGTGGCAGAGGTACTGAATGCTACAACAAATGAAGTCCACCAACACTCACATTATAAAAGGTCTACTCACCCAACATCGGTTCCAATCTCCAAATTGTTTAGTAATAACTTCCCATTAAGTGTTGCTGAGTCTATAGAGCATTATAAACTACGCAATGACCCACTTCAATTTCAACATGAATTGTTGTCAGTTTTACCATTTTATCCCAATATGGATCATCTAGGTAGGACTTCAAAAGTGTTGAAGGTGTTTATAGACGACAAGGGAAACTATATCAATGAGTTCGTCATTTATCCGCCGGGCAAAACAGAAGCTGATCTGGCTTCATTGAAGCATTTGGTTATGATTCATGGATATGGGGCTGGTCTTGGCTTTTACCTCAAAAATTTTGACGCCATATCCTCTCGTGATGGCTGGTGCATCCATGCCATTGATCTATTCGGGTATGGTTGTAGTTCTCGACCACATTTTCACCCACAAAATCTCAAGGAAGTTGAAGATTGGTTTTATGACTCTTATGAAGCTTGGCTTGCTCAAAAGGATATCGATAAATCCAAAATGTTGATAATGGCACATTCAATGGGTGCTTACTTGATGGCATGTTATGGTATTGCACGTGACCCTTATTTTTGCAAGAAAATCATCATGGCTTCACCGGGGGCCATAATCAAACATAAACGTCAAATACCAGTGCCAGGATATTTCAAACGACTTTGGGAAAGAAATATTTCGCCTTTTGTCTTGGTTCGAAAAGCTGGGCCCATGGGTTCAAAAGTAGTTAGTGGATGGTCATCAAGAAGATTTGCTAAGTTGCCCGCGCGAGAAGCTCATTTGTTGCACAAGTATGCCTATGGAATATTTCAAGCTAGAGGATCAGGTGAGTACATGTTAAACTTTTTGCTTGCCCCTGGTGCTGATGCTAGGTTTCCGTTGATTGAGAGAGAAATACACAAGCTAAGATGTGATATGACATGGTGGTATGGCGATGGTGATTGGATGGATAAAACAGGAGGCCAAATGTGCAGTGATATTATAAACAATTTAGCCGATTCTGCAGGCAGACACCAGCATAGTGATGTCAAGATTATCGAAAACAGTGGACACCATGTGTATCTTGACAACATTACACAATTCAACAACTCCGTTTTAGAGGAAATGGATAAATTTTAATAAGTAATAATAGGCAAAGAGGAAAAGGAAAAGAAAAGTTTGATTGAATTTTGGAGAGCTATGACTGTAGACTAAATTCGGGATCCTTGTCATCTCCTTCCAAATGAGCAATTATTCGAAGTGATATTGGCAAGTTTGGATCAGTAATGACAATCTCTTCCCCACGATGGATCAAATCCTTCATTTTCTTACTCAAGTTCCCCCTGGTTGCTTCTTCCAACTCTGGAGGACTAGATATATATAGTAACTTGTCGCCACTAGTCAAACTGGGGTTTGTCATTTGAATTTCTTGCTTCGACTTTATCTCATGTATAAATTGCTGCAATGTCCACCATCTTTGCACCGCAACTGTTTTCGCAGTGGATCCACAAACGGCACAATTTTGCTTCCTAGCATATGAATACGTGTATGTGAATATCGAATCATCTCCCGAATACATCATATAATTATCCAAAATAGGATTTACATTGGTGACGATTTTAAACACTTCGTTACAGCAACTAGCAGCAATTATAGCATTGGTTGAAGCAATTGCCGGTATGATATTTTTAACCACCCCCAAGGTCAAACTTCTTGTCACTCCATCAATACCAAACTCACCAGCTCGTGTGCTAGCAGTCTGATACATCCATTCAACTTGATCAGGATCATCAGCATCAAATTTCTTGCCAGGGAACTGTCTACTCCATTCAAGTTGACTAGCCCATTCGATACAATGTTCCGGTAGTCGAGGCGTATTGGCTATTGTACAAACCGGATAAGTTGTTTGTGCACTAAGCAAGTCCAATGAGCATTCAAAACATGATGTCAATGTCGGTATAATCACCCTGCTTTGTCCACGAAACCCTTCGGTGCCCCCATCCACCAAGGGGATGATGATATTTTCATCTTGGGCCAATCGATATAGCGTAGAGTTGATCCATCGTCTTGCCTCCACCGAATCTAATCCGCTAACAATAACTTGGAAACTTCGATAGAAATCAAGACCCATGGCTTGAATCTTGGTGAAATGGGGCGTTATTTTCAAATCGGAATTACCAATTCGTTCAAGAATAAAACGTGTTGCACATTCAGCTTTACTCTTGCCGATATCATCATGACGAAATAAAAATTGACGATTCAAATTACTTAAATCAATAGTATCCATATCGATAATGTGTATGTCTTTGAACCCAGTCATGGATAAGTTTTTGAGAATTTCACAACCAAGTCCACCAGCGCCAATGATTAAAACTTTGCTTGATTGAAGGGCGTCGAATGAGTCTTGAGCAGAATAGATGTCCAGGTATTCGTTGAAGGGACCGATGTTGGCCACTAGTGAGTGGATTGAAGACACATCCCTCATTTGTTTATGCTATCTGCTTTTTGCTTTGGTGAGGAAAGAGCAGCACATACTTTGACATACGCTTTTTTTTCTCTTCCACTATACATATGTAAAATGCAAAATCTAGATATTTCTAATCTATATCGATATACAAAAGGTTTTCTTTATCTATTTTTCTATTGTAGATATCTCTTCTCCATGTAGTCGTCTGACTGGTCTCATTGGTGGGACGCCAATTCTTTTACCAAAGTTGTTACTCAAATGATTGTTGGTGACCGGTTTCTTTACTCTATTTTGTAAATGATTCACGCCGAGTGGAGGCGTCTTGCCCTTTAAATCAGTTCGTTTCACAGGCACTGATTTGGTTGGGTCAACAGTGCGTTCAATATTGGGCGACACAAATGTAGTGTTAAACTGAGGTATTTCCTCACCATTACGATCCTGTTTCAATTGTAAAAGTGCTGCATTCTTTGCTGCCACAAATGCAGGGAAATGACTCAGATCTTCTCCTTCTCCTTCTCCTTCCACTTCTCCATCTTCTTCTTGGTCTTTGGTCTCTGACGTCTCGATCTGAGTTGATTTGGTTTCCACATGATCGAGTTCGTGGTCCTCTGCACCATCATCACTGAAATTGAACGATTCGTCAATTTCGTCAGCATCTTTTCTCTTGTTCACGTGTTGCACTACCTTCGAAGGCAGTCTCGGTGTAATAAATGCTTCATCAGGGGCATTCAACCTTTCCTGTTCGCGTCTTGTCTCCCGCTCTTTTTCCTCTTGAGCTCTCTTTTCCATCACTTGCTTCTTTCGTTCTCTTTCCGCATATATAGGGTCACGATGAAAGTCATCGGGCTCGTATTCGATACTTTTCTTTTCCAACTTGCTCATCTGTTTCACGATTGTCTTATCGTATAAGCAGTTACCCAAAACATTACCAAAGCATCTTAGACATCGCTTTATCCCATCGGTGTACGCCTCTTTTTTGCACTTTTCGAACGCTTGCGACTTGCTTTTGGCATTGTCAATGTATCCGTATCCAATATCTTCATGATACGTGCCATCTTTAAGAGTTACCCTGACCACAATAGAGAGACCTAAGGAGCACCGACCCGTGTTGCCATGCGTGTCTAAGTAGTCAATCTCACACGACATTATTTCCGAATTCCAACCGTTGAAGCCAAACACTTCGTTGGCCAAGTTGAGTGCCTTCCAACCCTCTATGTACTGGACTGAGCTTCCACCTCCTCCAGGACGATAACTAACGTATTCTGGACCCAAAGCTTTATTGAGCTTTGTTTGAATTTCGCGTCGCTCCGGTTCAGTGAACTGAGTTGACAGCTGGGGTTGTCGCTGTTGCCCTAAATGCTGCAAAGGTGGCTTTGTCGGTCTTCTGGGTTGTTGGTTACCAGTCAGTGAGCTCATGCAAGTGAATATTTAATAGTGTTGTTATTCGTGTCCGTAATCTAATCCTGAAGACGTGTTGCTAAAAGAAATATGCGGATTCGTATTGTAACATTTTTTTTCTTCTGCTCTACTTTCTTTCTCAAAGCTTATCGTGTGTGTATAATCATCAAGAGTCAAACAGTGGTGACAAAAATGTTAATATGAGTGATGAGTTGGAAGTGTTTGACGCTCGACCGAAGCTGTTCATAGTGGTGCTACATTTGTCAAGCGACGCATTGTCGGCGATAGAGCTATCCAGGATCAAAGTCAAGTCGCCTACCAAGAAACAACTTGCCGTGAGCAAAAGAGCCGAACAAGTGAGCCATTACAAGGCGAATATCACGCAAGAGGGCAGAAACAGACGGTTCTTGAGCCGACAAAGACAAGCAGAATTATCCACAGCCGCAAAGAAGTTAACCTTTGACACCGAAAAGAAAGTTCGATTTTCATTAAAATAGGGTGCTGATTATTATCTATACATCTAAGCTTGAAATAAGGGTGATGTTTTCACCTTTCAATAACAATCTCCCGAGTTTTGTCCTTTTTCCACTCACAATTTCCTCGGCTTCGTCAATCACAAGGTTCATGTACTCATCAAACCCTTGTATTTTACCTTGGATTCGCAGGTCTGATTTCTCATATAGCCATACAGAGACGAGCGACTGTTGTTGTAAAAACTTGAATATTAGATTGATCGGGGGCAAGTTTGTTTTGCTGGTGGATTGTGATGACATTGGATAGATGTTAGCGTTTATAGTGATGACGATGACTTTAGTGGATTCTTAGTGTCCAAGTTTTGTTTTTCTTCTTTCAAACGCGCTTTAGTCTAAATTTTTAAAGCATAGCTTTGTCCCCAGCCTACAATGTCAGACGAAAGACCAGAGGATTTCAAGCAATGCATTATTCAATGGATAGAAGCTGATGCGATTGAAGCAACCAGGAATGGTTCGAAAATGGCTGTGTTGTATAACAAAATGTTGGGCCAGCTCAGACGCATAAAAGAGCCAATCACAGATACCAAGACACTCAAACAGACAAAATATATTGGTGTCAAAACCGCCGTGATTCTAAGTAACAGAGTCATCCAGCTTTGCAAAGCTAACGGTTGGGAACCACCGGTTGGATTCATGGATGAAGCTGAAGCTCATAAACGAGCTTTGAACAAGGTGGATCAATTGGAGGAAGAAAAAGAAGAAGAAGGAGAGACGCGACCAGCTAAAAGAGCACGCACGGCCAGTAGCTATGTTCCGAAGCATAGATCGGGGGCATTTGCCATAATGGTGACTTTGCACTTGAAGGATCGTGAAGGTACAGGTATGACTAGAGAGCAGATTTCCCAACATGCAGCGCAATATAGTGACAAAGCGTTCAGTACAACAGCGACATCAACATATTCAGCATGGGATTCTATGAAAACGTTGATAAAGAAAGAATTAGTTTATGTTACAGGGCGATCGCCAAAGATGTACTATCTAACTGACGAGGGAAAGGAGTTGGCGTCAAAGTTGAAAACTGCTGTGAATATTGAATCTCCGCCCACACAAACCACCGCTGTCGCCAATAGTTCCTTTGACAATGGAGTCAGGTTTGAGTCGAGTTTCGAGAAATCATCCCCCATTTTGAATAGGAGTGTCAATCTACAGCCTTCTCGTCAATCATCGTCCAGGACACATAATCCTGCTCACAATTCAAGACTGGTCTCAGGAGTGTTTTCGTCTACAAATTTTATTCACGATTCTCAAAACAGAGTTTATGATGGAACCCCGTATGAAATATGGACCAAAGATGAATATGAAGTGCTTATATACATTGATAATCGGGAGATTAGAGCTAAAGAAGAGCGCGATTTCTTCCGAAGACAGCTTGAGCTTGCTGGCCTTAAATGTGATGTCAAGGCTTTATCATGCGGTGACGTTACTTGGGTTGCAAGGCATTTACGTACTGGCAGGGAGGCAGTTTTGAATTACCTTTGCGAGAGGAAAAGAATTGATGATTTGAGTGACTCCATCAAGGATGGCAGATTTCAAGAACAAAAAAATAGGATGAAGAGATCAGGTATGACGCATTGTTTTTACTTGGTGGAAGAGGTTAGCATGGTGAAGGAGCGTGCTTATGCCATTATGGATTCGATACAAACCGGTATTGCTCAGACCATTACTAATGCTCGCATATATCTACGAAGATTTAAAGACATTGACGAGACAACTGAGTTCCTAGCGTCTCTTACGGGTGTCATCAAGGACATTCATGCTCATAAAAATTTGGTTGTTCTTCGACCTAGGGACATTTGCAATCAGGACCACTACAATGAATTGTTGATGAATTTTCGTGGAAAGTTTGAAACAAGAGCAAATTACGAATGTTGTCACTTATTTTCCAGTTTTCAAGAAATGATGGGAAAGACAACACAAATGACTGTGAAGGAACTTTTCATACTAATGTTGATGACGATCAAGGGCTGTTCTTTGGAGAAGGCAATTGTCGTACAAAATCGGTTCTCCACTCCAAAAAAATTGCTTGATTATTACCACCAGCAAAATGCTCATACTCCGTTGGAGGCAAAGAAACAATTAATGGTAGAGGAGTTTAAAACGCAAGTGGGGAACAAGAAAATTGGGAAAGTGTTGCTGGAGAAAATTTATGATATATGGGGGACATAAAAGGAACTTTTGTGTGAATTTGGAAAAAGTATACGATTTGTTGTGGCTGTAAGTTGCTTTCTGTTCTAACCCCTAAGGTGGTAATGGGTACCCAATGATGACTTGTCGTAATAGTAAACATATTTTCAACTCAGAAGTCGAATTTGTTAGTGTACTTAACACGACTAAAGCTCCTTATTTAATTCTGATTAGTGTAAAATTCGATTAATTTAGCATACGTTTCGAGAGAAACAGAGTATGTAGTGAAAATAAGAAGAAAATAAGAGCTATGAAGGAAGAGACTTAATTTTAATTTTCCGATTAGTGGAGGAAAGTATTGATTGAAAGCAATTGATGAATATTGCGAAATCCCATGAATTCACTTGTTTGAGAGAAGTGTTCAAACTACACTATGTCAAAGTGACCATTATACTATTCAAATGAGTATCCATCAATACGTTCACCTGGGATAAAACAGCTGAGTTGCTGACATCAGTATTTGGATGTGTTCATCTACACTGTCCTGTAGTGTGAAATGGCTTTTCTATGCAACAGAATGAAGAAAAAAAAAAAAAAAATCTTCTTGATAAATTTTTTATAGACAAGTCAAAGTGGCTACATCACACAATGGGTAAAGGTGTATTAAAGTACGGTGGGAAGTCTGGTATTCTTCCTAAAACCAAGGCCATTTTCCATCGACCAATCCGTCCATTGAACGAGATCGAGTTGCAAAAAGAGAAAGCTCAGGAAAGTGGTTATGCCGAGGGTGTACCAACTCCAAAGATCAATGGGAAACATCTTCCACGTCAACAACCTCCAAGAAAGTACATAACTGTTGAGGACAGAATCAAGCATATCAAGTACCCACCAATGTCATTACGAGAAATGAATGATTTGCCTGCAGAGGAAAGAGATGCATACAAAAGAGCCTATTATAGGGCGGAATTCTTAAAAGAAGCATACTTGGAGGAAGAGAAACGGTTGAAGAGGATAGATGAGCTTAAAGAGAGTGTTCATGAGAAGGAGATGGCCAAGCAGCGTCAATTTGAAGAAGAGCGTAAAGCTGACTCCTCAGTGATTGCATCGTTGCCCACTATGCAGAAAATCTTGGAGCAAGGATTGATTAGAAAGAGAACACCGGAGGAACAAGAATTGTTGAAAGAGCAAAGAAAGTTGAATCGTCGCTCGAAGGAGCTACACGAAAAGGAAATGAAGGCACAGAAATTGCTTGAATTGTATCACTCGGCGGCAAAATTCATCACTACTGAAGAACAACTAGAAGAAGCTATTTATAGAGCTTTTGAAGTGGATGCAGGTAAATTTGAAAGTGCCCAAACGAGTATTGAAACCAAGTTGCTTTCTAGAAGTGCTGGATATATGGTTGGTGAAGTGAATGAGTTGAAGATCACTGATGCAGTTTTGGGACAAATCGATGGAAAGCCTGGTTTGGAACAAGTCAAGGACGTTTTAAGTGGAACTAGAGAGCAAACCAAAAGGCAAGCCCAATTGAATTTGAGTAATGAGATATATTGAGGAGTAAAAGTTTTGTACATAGGTTAATGGCTCACGCGGTGGGAAAATTTTACGAAAATGAAAAAAAAATCGTAGATAGAGCAACAGTATCAACAGGAGCTCAGCAAAGTGCACAAGAGGTCCCAATGGTAGCAAATTCGTCTGATCTAGATATAAACGAGTACCATCGTATATTTTCCAAAGTTTTCAACAAACGACTAAAATATGTACTCAACATTAATGTGATTTTATCATTTTTGATGACATTGATTTTAGATGTGCCTTTCCTCACTAACCACTTGTTATCTACGGGGCTTGTTTTATCGATTGTTCTTAAAGTACCAGTGTACTTTTTAGCATTGACTTTGATCAGGCAAGTTCGAATCAAGTTTTCCACAGTCAATTACTCAAAACAAAAAACACTCGGGTTGCAGATTTACCATACATTAGTGTCAAACAAATACATTCAAGTGTCATCTTTCCACATATTGTCAGCGTTGCTCATCTATGGCGTATTCATATTCAATTTGCCATTCAAGTTTGACTACTACTTAATCTCAAAGGAGTATAGAAAGAATCCCTTGTTGAACGATGAGTGGGTTTTCTATTGGGTATGTCCGGTAATCATTGGCGCATTATATTCAGCTAACCAACTCGTTTTTCAACGAAATAGGCTACCCTTTGAGTATGGACATAACAGAAACAGTCCCGAGAATACGTTATTCACTCATCTCCCGCAAGCTTTAGGGAATGCACTTGGGTTGACCATTATATTGACCATTGCCAGTCCGGTAATCTACAAGGTAACTAAGTCATACTTGTACAAGTCATTAATCGTGCTTAGGTTGTTTGGAATAGATAATTCGGTACCCACCAGCAACACGTCATTTTCCACTTATCTCAAGTTGGCGTTTCTTACATATATGTTGGTTCTTAATTGGGAACTCGAAAATCACACATTTGACGTATATGCGACGATTGGATGTCTTGACGGGAAAAAACCCATCTCATCGTATAGTAAAGACCCCTTGAACTGTTTGTTGAAGGGCTTGCGTGATGTGGCACCAAGTCACGAATTGAGTAGATTAACTGCATTCCAAGAATTGGCGTACATTGCAACCACCAGTGAAAAAGACGGTTTGAAATTGAGGTTGGCTATTTTCAGCGCAAGATCCAAGAAGGAAAATTTATGGCCAGCGTTTTTTGAAGAATGTTCATTGGTGATAAGAGAAGTTAGTTTACATATCAACAAGAGGAGTGCTCGCGATATGAGAGCTTTAAAGAATTGGCAAAAGTCGATGGAAAAGGAAATTGACACGGGTTTTAAAAGCAAAAGGGATGAAAACCTTTTTGGCAACTCGTTTACATCATCCTTGGATGAAACGAGCGGTGATGCAAATAAGGAGAAACCAGGGAGTGAGGGAACATGGGTCACTTATTTACGCAATGAAGTCGGTGCACCTGTCTTAAAATTGGTCTCCCCGTATTTGCCACAACATTTATCAAGCTACATCACATCTCAAATCAAACTGATCAAATCAATCGAGAGCAAAAAGATTGATGCTGCTGCTTCTGATGTCAGACTGCATATCTTGGAGTCAAACTTTGGACTTCTTTTCCGAGTTACCTTGAAAAGAGATTGTGAGTCGAGAGTGAGAGACCCGGTCAATTTCGGTAACGCAATCATCGCAGTGTCTAATATCATTCAACGGTCAGTTGTGGAAGACTCATTGAATGTTGTAACCACAGCAGATATAGCAAATGTTCTCAATTTGTTGGAAAAGTCGATTCGTGCTTCCACAAACTACAGAGATTACTTGCCGGCATCGGTATACGTTGGATCAGACAAGCCCAAAACACATTTGATATCAGACTTGAATAATCTCGAGTACCATGAGTTTTACAATATCTGCATCCAGTTTAATGGGCTATTGAATGAACTCAATTTGAATGCTAAAGCGTATGAGCTTGCCAAATGGGTTATAGACATTGCCATTGCCGATAGAGAGCAACATCGGTTAAATAGTAGTGTTTATTGAGTCCAAAAATCTACCTATATGTGTATTTAATCCCTTCTGCTACCACTCAAGTTTGTACTGCTACTATTGTTGGCACTGGGTTGGATACCAGGTACCGTGTCTAATAAAACTGGCTTCAAAACCTCTTCGTCGAATCTAGTAAACCATCTAGCGTGTTCCTCTGCACTGAGAATAGCTCCTAGGACTCCTCTATCACCATTGGATGTTGAATTGTTGTAAATTGGTGATGACATTGATCCTGATCTATATTCGTCAACATCGCTGCCAATCAACTCCTCTTCGTCGTCTCCACCATCGTCAATATTTGGGTTTGCTTCATTGTCGAGTAAATTAACCGCTGATGAGTTATTGGATGTGCTATCTTTGAACGGGGCAACTTTTTGTTGTGATTTCATGAATCTCCTACTTCCAAGAATGTTTGGTTGTGAGGTGAGGTTTGCCTGAAGCGGGAATCTAGGTGCTTCAATGTCAAACTCGTCATCGGAATCTGCAGTTTCGTCAATGCATCCGGTCTTTATACCCAAAATCTCCAACATCGACGCTGTTGTACCACCAAACAAAATGACAGTTAGCACAACAACAACCAACACTGTTGCGAGCAAGGTCCATTTGGCGTCACCACCAAATCCCATAGCCAACGCAACACCCACTGCTCCTCTCAAACCGGCCCAGAAAATCATCATTTGGTACGAATGGCTAATCTCATCAGGTACATTTAACGACAAGCTGCCATTGGAGTTCATGCTTGAGATACCACTATATTTCTCAAGCCTAGCGCGGTACAAAAAGTTGAGAAATCTTGATAATGGAAAAACTGCTGACCATCTAGCAACACAAATGGAAATAAATGCAACAATAATCAACATTGGTTTAAACACAAGCTCAACCTCGGTGAATAATGACAAGCCGAGGTAAATAAAAATGAAATTCTCTGATAATTGTGCTAGTAATTGGAAAATGTATTTTGTAGCAATTTGAGTACGTCTAGACATGTTGTAGTAGGCATAATGTTTTAGTGTGATTCCACAGAATAGCAAAGATACAATACCTGACATATGAGCACCATTGGAGAAGAAATATGACTGGTAGGCAAAAAGCAAAACCAAACAAGTTTCAATCTGGGGGTACCTCCTCACATGTGAATGTTTTAAAATTAACGCCACTAGTATACCAATGGCAATGCCGATGATTGTTGAAATGGTAAATGTCATCAAAAACAAGCCAATACCTTCAAACAATGATGAAAATTTGACTGGTTGTCCATGAAATTTTTGACAAGTTTCAAACATGACAATGGAGATGGCATCATTCAACAAGGACTCCCCAAAGATAATTGTATACAACTTTGGATCAACCTTATAAGCATTGAATATGGACAAAATTGTTACCGGGTCAGTGGCTGATAATGTAGCTCCGACTGCCAATGCATCAACAAACTCCAACTTAACACTATCCAATCCAATTGATGTCCATATGTACACAATAATCCCCACTACTAACGATGATATAAATGTCCCTGGAATGGCAAATGTCAAGATACTACCAATATTTCTGAAAAAATTTGCTTGATGTAGTTCGTACCCACTATTCAAAATGATGGGAGGCAACAATATATTGAAAAAGTATCCCGGATTGAATTTGACTGCATCTTGTATATAATGGCCAGGACTAAGTCTAATAATCAAACCGACAATCATACCACAAAAGATTGACAATACAGTTTCATGAATGGCTTTAATCCTCCTCTGTTGTAGGAAATACGACGACCATAAAGCCAACATCAACAACAATAACAAAATGAATAATGCCCATGAAGAAAAGATTTCATTTTCAACGGGGTTGGAATCTTCCAACGGGTCATCTCCTACTGCTGGAGTATCTGGTGAATCGTCTAAATCATCTGATACGGCTCGTTTGACTAATTGTTTGAGAGTGTATAAAGCTAGACTTGACATGTGTCATGTGTATTCAATAATGGGGTAGATGAAAGATTCGGTCGGTTATGGATGCTTTTCCGATATATATAGATATCTTTCTCTCTATCTTTCCGGTGACTAAAAAAGTGTGTTAAATCTCTCTCTACTAGTGTGAAACTCTTGTGAAATTCACAAAGTTGTATACATCGATGGAGTGCCCTTTTTGCTGTCGAGAAGCATAAAAAAGTACACTATTGATACCATTACACAGGAGAGCTATAGGGTAGATCTCCTTTGTGGTGCTTCCGAAGAACAATATGTTTACAGTGGTGACAAGGGGTATATCTTATTCTAATGGGATCAAGGTAGTGCGCCTGCCAAAATTCTAGTAAGGAAATTTGCCCAATTGTATTTGTACATTGGCAACAACAGTATACAAAATATTTGTTTCATTCTCCTCACTGAATGCTCCTTTATTTTTTGAATTGTTGACATCACTTCCTCAATGTCACCGTTTAGGAATGCTGTCGTTACATCCATTTGGCGTACTATACTACACGACATGTACAGCTCCATTATATCAGAGTTTGTTTGAAATGGGTGTTTAGAATTGAGTTTTCCATTTCATCTTCTCTCGTTCATCATTATAAGTAATGAGTTTGTACATGGTTGATTATGAAAGAGCCAAAATTAAATTTTATTGGCAGCAGTGAACACGATTGAAACAGGTGATGCGCATTATTGAAGGTGGATGGTGGCAAAGGCCTACAGACATTGTACCTAAGGCCTACACACATTGTACCTAAGACCTACACACATTATACCTAAGACCCCGAATTTTTCACAAAAAAAAATATGTTCGTTTTCTTATTTTTTTTTTTTCGATATCTCTTGCTATTATCCTTTTTTTTTTTTTTTGCAACACCGTGGTTTAGCAAATAATTCAACTTTGCGGAATCTGTATTTCAAGATGCAAAATCATCATTTCGGTTTATCTGTAACCAGTTACATAAATCTTGCGGGGTATCTGATTCGATTTGTATCGTTCTGTCGAAAGTAAACGATATATGTTTGTCTCTACAGTAACTAATCTGTGTAAATCACAATTTTCTATAAACTTGTTGACATGGAGATTGAAATTTCAATTATCCAAGTCTTTGAGTGGCAAGTCTGTCAATCTGAAACTGTTGAGTATATACTTGTGTCCATCAAATTTTTCTCAAAATGATTGGAATTAGCGGATTGCCTTGGGATTTATTCTACCCATTACGATACCAAGGAGTTCTTTTTTGAGAGTGGTGTAGGGGACCTGTACGGGGTCAATTTTGCTGATACGAAGGAGGTTGGGACAATAATACCTAATTTAATTGTTAAATATATGAGCTTGTTTATCGTGTAAATGTGAAAGAGAGATACTCATTTGTAGAATTTGCTTACTCTAAATCGTTCACTGACATACATCCACTTTGCTTGTCAAAAGAGAAGCTTCATCGATGTCTAAAGTTGTCATTAATTTGAATTATTATCACTGCTGTTTTGCACAACGATTTTTCGAAAAGATCATTCAATACGGCGAGAATTATGCAAAAGCGATATCTTGGTATAGCGCTGGCATTTGACCACAAATGCAGAGCCATAAATTTGTTAAACATGGTGTAGATGACTCACTTTGAATGAATGTGGTTTTCGTTGGATACTACTCATATGTTGTAAAAAAAAGTGTCTGTCTGTTGTGCTTTTTGTCTGTGTCTGTGTCTGTGTCTGTGCCTTTTCAGCCTTGAAAAACTATAAACACACACACACACACGCAACGGAAAAATTTCATCCTTTTCTCTTTCCGAGAAACAACATTGTTGAGATTTACTTCATCCTTTTATTTATAGATCTCAAGCACAAGATCTAACTTTATCTCATCACAGATGTATAAACTGAATATCTACCTCAATGATGATGTTCAGTCCTCAACTGACAGCATAGCACATTCACACTATGCACCGACACCGCCTCAATCAAACTCACCACAACAACAACAACATCATCATCATCAAACCAAAACGGCACCATCATCACCAAAGAAGAAATCTAAGCAGCATTTGAAACATCACAGAATCAATAACTTCTACTCATCCTCGCAGGTTAATCCCAATTATTCATCAACAAATTTGTCCAAGATACAGCATCATAATCAACTTGGGTCGCCCACGTTTTATTCTGGATTCAACGATTCAACCACTTCCATCAATTCTGGCCAGTACCAGTTGGGCACACCGCCATTATTAGGTTCACATGCTTCATCTTACACTTCACTTAAAAGCATGCTACCAATGACACCACCAGCATCGGAAACAACCTCACCAGAACCAAAATATTTTGATATAAAACAACGACTGGCAGCAAATGGTAGGAATGTTAGTCTGTGGTTGGGGAAAATTAAGGCATTAGTCCCACCAGTCAATTACACCATTTGTTCATTATGTTTTATTTGGTATTTTTTCTCCATCATTTCGTCAAACTCAATCAAGTTGATTTTAACAAAATACAAGTACCCTGTCACAGTTACTCAGCTACAATTTCTCATGAACGCCGGTTCTAGTTTGCTTTTGTTGTTTATCTCAAACCACTACACTAATGAACGAATCATTCCATCCAGCATCCTCCCACAGAATAAATCAATTAGACAATTTGTCATACCGACAAGATTTATCCTTTCTACAACTGTGCCGATGGGGTGCTTCCAATTTATCGGTCATTTGACTAGTCACAAGGCAACATCTGATATACCTGTGTCGCTCGTGCACACCATCAAAGCATTGAGTCCATTGGTGACTGTGTTAGTGTATCGATTTATCCTTAACAAACGTTACAAACTAAGAACCTACCTTACATTGATTCCACTTAGTGTGGGGATTATGATGACTTGTTACAAACTGAAGAAAAAATCTATTCCAAGCACATCGGGTCAAGTTGTAGCCCCAACAAACAACAGCAGCTACCTGACTGGGCTCATATTTGCATTTATTTCCATGTTGATCTTTGTTAGTCAAAATATGTTTGCCAAAAGCAAATTAACACCAAATACTGTAACACCACAAGAATCGAAATCGATCCCCATTTCGGAAAAGGGACGTAAAAAATTGGACAACTTGACAATCATTTTCTATTGTTCTATAGTGGGATTCTTATTCACGTGTCCCATCCACATTGCTTCGGAATTTTTCAACAATACTTTTTCCCTAGCGCAATTGGATTTGACTATATTGTCGTTGGTGGTTATAAATGGGTTGGGCCATTTCATTCAAACCGTTATTGCATTTCAAATTTTGGGACTATTATCACCCATTGATTATTCAATTGCAAATATTTTGAAAAGAATATTTATTATATTGATGTCGTTTCTTTGGGAAGCTAAGAACTTCACTCCTTTGCAAACAGCAGGGTTATTCACAACCTTGATTGGATTGTATAGTTACGATAGGTGGGGAACACAACGCTAAATCTAGAAAATATACGAAAAAAGTTCATTACACTCTATTTCTTTTTTAATGTCCTGTACCTTCAGTGTTTAACAATTTTTTGAAAATATCACCAAAGGCAACCATAAACACCGTTTGCCATACTCCCAACCCAATCCTTGGTGTAACACCCCTATACAATCCCTTGATACCATTATTTTGATAAATGTATTTAGCAGCACCCCAAACACTCAAATTCTTTGGTCTATTTGGATCATTAGTTTTACTTTGCATTTCAACTCTAATAACTTCAATTGGTTGATTCCAAGCACTTAATCCACCACCAATAACACTACTGGCGATTTTCTCAACATTGGACAATTTTTGATTTTCACCTTTACCTGATAATTTTCTAATTGCATCTTCAGCCAATCTTGAAAAACCAAAACGAGAACCCCAATTGGTCATTTGACGAATTGCTACAGCATTGACACCCTTGTTGATACCTCTGATACCTTCCCTTTTGTAAATATCTTTAAACACCTGAAAACTGGTTTGTTGTGGAGCACCACTAACTGCTGCTTGTTTAGCTCTGGTGATTTCAACAGTCTTCATACATGTACAGAACCCCATTGTCAAATAAGCTTGAGCCAACCCACCCGCAATACCCCCACCCATTCCACTAACAAATGAACTGAGCCCCAATGTCTTGAATCGATATTCAGCTTCAGCGGAAACAAACAACAATACGGCACCTTTAGTACTGGCTTCAATCCATGCCCATGGAATCAAGCCTTGGTAGAATCCCAAGACACCACCACGACTCCAGACGAGTTTGGCGGCTTGGGCCATGGTCAATGATCGGTTAGCGGCCATGGTGGTTTTAATAACTTCCAATGGTTGTCCCAAGGTGGTACATTCTGCCATATTCAACCCAGCACCTAGGAGGATGTTGGAGAAACTGATTGGTTTCTTTTCAATCGTGTTAGTTGGAGCCATTTGGTGAAAGAATCGTGTTGGTGATGGAAGAAGTAAATCAACGTTGGTGAAAAAAAAAAAAATAAAAAAAAAAATTAAGAGTCAATATATATTTGCGAGGGTGGGGAAAAAAAAAAAAAAAGAATCGCGATATCGGGAGACACAGAAGAAAGAATAGAGTTGGTTCAAATTACGATGGTGGTGGGATAGATTGAGTGGGTACATATATGCGGCAAAATCCAGCTAAAAGGCAGTTGTAGTAACTGAGATGACTAGCTATTTCTCTTGCGTTAGATTAGTTACAACGTTTTTAGTTCTCTAGCCGTAATCGCATAAAAAAAAAAAAAATCTGACCCGGCCATCCGGAAATACCCGGATTCAAGTTTGGTTGCAAAAAATTAGGCAACGGAATTGAGCGAGCGACAAAAGTAGGCATTTAAAGGAGAGGGGTAATGTCGGAAGCATTGATGTTGGTGAGAAGTCTGGTCAAGTCACTAACATCGAATGGAAGTGGCTAAATGTGTGAGATTTCAAAGTATATTCGAAGATTCCTGCAAATACTAGCAGAGGGCCTTTCTGCACGAGGGTTTCCGACTTTTCGACTCAACTCCTAAGAACTGACAGTTTCAAAGATTGTGTTAGCACTCTATTTTATGGTGGAAGGCAACTCCAAGACTCCCCGCTTTTAAAAGGCAGTGTCGTAAAACTAATGTCGCGACAGTGTTCACGACAGTGGCTTATTTTTGATCATTCTCCAGCGCAACAAAAAATTCTAAATTGTTTTCACAAAAGAATAAACCTTCCTCTTGGCCACAAGCATATCAAACAAATTTCATACACGATGGGTATCAAGAAAATGTTTATGAAGAAAGATCCTACGGAGCAGGAGATCCGTGAGGATTTGAACAGGGTCGGTATAACTACTAAATCTGGCAATACAAGAGAAGAAAAATTTGGAGCATTCAAAAACTATGCTCAAGAAAGGGCGCAAATGAGACCTGCTATGGCACCAAGTAATCCCTATGCGCAGTTGCAGAATAAAGACCCAGCTCAGAATCCATATGCTAGTAACGGCAATAGCTCATCCGGTGCATCCGTTGATCTGAAACAAGGAAGCAATGGCGGACGTTCGTCGTCACCATATCAAAGTCAAACTCGCAGTGGCTCAGGTTCCAATCCATATGGAAACTCAACTCGTTATGGGGAACATTCACAAGTTGCATCAGATCCGTATTCTGCACCAAGTAGACGACAAGCACCGTCATCACAAGCACAAGCACAAGCACCAGTTCAAGCTCGTGGACAGGATCCATATAGTCGACCCACGTCAAGACAACCAGTGGCGGCATCGTCGCAGCGAGGACAGGCAAATTCAAATGGCGGAGATGCTTCAAATAGAGTGAGTAGGATGTCTACTAGACAATCTACTGCTGATACAGAGTCACTCGACTTGAATGCTATTTCATCCCATCAAATGTTTCAAAATAGCAAACCTATTAGGAAACAAGCTTTTGATTCAGAGGAGTTGGATTTGAATGAAGAGTTTAACGAAGAAGAAGATTTAAATTTAAATTTGGATATACCAGAGGAAGAGCAAGTGAATTCAGAAGATGAAGAAGTTGAAGCTATTAAACAGGATATTAGATTTGTCAAACAAGAGTCTGTCCAATCGACAAGAAACACGCTTCGAATGGCTCAGGAGGCTGACGCGTCAGGTACAAATACATTGGGTATGTTGGGATCACAATCGGAGAGATTATACAATGCTGAACAAAACTTGTTATTGGCTGATACGCAAACGCAAATTGCTGATGAAAAAGTCAAAGAGTTGAGACGATTGAATCGTTCTATTTTTATCCCAGCATATGGTAACCCTTTTAACAAGAAGTCAAGATTACGTCAACAAGAGGAAAATATAAAGAATCGTAAGATGCAAGAGAAGTATCTTCGTGAAACTAATCGTCAAAATATGTATGAAAGTGAGCAGCGATTGAAACAAGGAATTATGAATAATGCTACTGATAATGATGTACATCACAAGTATCAAAATGAAAAGTATCTACAACAAGCACAAAGATATCAATTTGAAAACGATTCTGAAGATGATGAAGCTGAAAAGGAGATTGCTAGTAATTTAGATCAAATTGGATCATATGCAAAGAAGTTGCATGGTATCGCCAACACCATGGGTAAAGAAGTGGATAGTCAAAATGTTAGATTAAGGAAGATTGAAGAAGATGCTGATAAGTTGGATATCAATGTTCATATGAATAGTACTAGATTGAGTAACATTCGCTAAAGATAGAGATGTGAAATAGATTACATACCAGTCAAGATGCGTTAGTGTAGAAGTGATTTTATTCTTAAGTCCGGTGTATGTTTTGTTGTTTAGTGGGGCAATTGATATATAGGAGGAAGGAGTGTCGTGTATTTACGTACAATAATGTGAAGAAGGAAAAAAAAAAAAAAAAAAAATAGGAGAGAGAAACGGCTAAACAAACTAGAACTAAAGTTGAAAGGTGTGTGTTTCAGTTTCGATGCGAGCCAAAAAAGAAATTTCTTTTGTTTTTCGTTTCGGGGGTCTCTTCCGCTTGTCGTCAATTAGAGAATATGTATGTGTGCAAGAAAAGGTTTTACCAATGATATATATGAGCAACAACTGTGGTAGTGGTAGTTTGATTTATTGCCAAGATTGCATGTAACTGAGAGTGGTTGATATTGATTTCTTTTGCTCTTATCATTTTCAATCAAACTGACCATAGCCTTTTATGGAACTGTGCAACCACTTAAATTGTCTCACTTAAATTTTCATACTTATTTTTTCTTAAAAAAAAAAAATGCACTGTTTATTAAAATAAAAATTGGATTGTTTACAGTTAATTGGTCGAGGGGCGTAATTTTTTCAACAATTTTACTAAATGAGGCAATGAGAAATTGGAAGAGCGATGACAGGTAGAGCCCCCTAAGTTCAAACGTATGACAGACGATCTTTTTCCATTGAGTCTAACTTTTGCTAAACATATGCTTTCTTCGGCTGGTTGATGTTTGCTTGTTTTATTTTTTTTTTGTAAGCCGAGGGATTATCAGCCAATGAGGATCATCAAACCGCGTCAATTCTTCTGTTTTGCATCTGACAAATTTTGGTATGAGATGAACATCATGACGCCTCTTCGCCCCTTGACTGTATACCTCTCTCCCCTGTACGTTATCGTTTACGCCTTTTTGTTATTGCTCCACGTTTCATGTGCAAGATATGTATAAGCGGTTAACATACAAATTTTTTTACCCAATAAAGATCTACTCTATTGGATTTATTGTTTGATTATGTGTCTCTCTGCCTTTACATGTATTTCTTTTGTTTGTATTGTCTCTGTTCCTAATTTTTTTCTTGTCCTACGGGTCTCTACAGAATAGTGTACACATTAGAACTCAACAAAACCTTTATACATTGGGCGATGAGTTTTTGTGGTTTAGTTTTTGTTGTTGATGTCTAATATGATGCTGTTTTTGTGATTGAAAATTTTTTTCTTTCTTTTCTTTCCAATTTTTTTACAACCCGATTATCTCCCCATTTTTTTATATTTATACAGTCTTTTCTCTTCTTTATAGATTTTGACGACTCGTTGTTTACCGCTACTCGTTCTTTCTGTTAATCAAACCATCGTTTTTTGCCTGATTTGTTGAGATTTCCCAGGTTGTTGATTTTTTTTTTTGCAATTAAAATCAAGCCACGTTTTCCATTAAACTCATTGATTTGAATTTCCCCTTTACTTATAGAGAGATCACTTCTCAGGATAGAATACCTTATAGACGTATAGATCCACCAAGTCCAAGTCATGTCTTCAGCCACAACTTCATCATACTCGTCGAGTTTCAACGACGCATCAACCACCAAAGTTGAGAAAAAGGGCAATGTCGCTAGTTTCAAAACAACGCCCAATGGTTATAAGACCAACTTGACCGCCATTGATACTTATGGTAATACTTTCAAAGTCCCAGATTACTCAATCAAGGACATTTTGTCAGCTATTCCATCCCATTGTTATGAACGTAGATTATTAGAATCTTTTTACTACGTCTTCAGAGACATTTTCATGATGGTAACATTGGGTTATATTGCCAACAACTACATTGAATTGCTTCCTAACCAATTTGTTAGATTTGCCGCTTGGGCAGGTTATGTTTGGTGTCAAGGTTTAATTGCCACTGGTATTTGGGTTCTTGCCCATGAATGTGGTCATCAAGCCTTTAGTGATTATGGTTGGGTTAATGACTTGACTGGTTGGGTATTGCATTCATACTTGTTAGTTCCTTATTTCTCATGGAAGTTTAGTCACAGTAAGCATCACAAAGCCACTGGTCATTTGACTAGAGATATGGTTTTTATTCCAAAGACCAAGGAGCAATTTTTGCAAAGTCGCGGTGTTGAAGATTTGGATGATTTATTGGGTGATTCACCAATGTTTTCTTTGTTGCAAATGGTTTTCCAACAAACTTTTGGATGGATTGCCTACCTTTTTGCCAATGTTAGTGGACCAAAATTCCCAGGTGCTTCATGGATGCAAGTCAACCATTTCAACCCAAGCTCATTACTTTTCGATAAAAAGGATTACTACTATATTTTGTTGTCAGATGTTGGTATTTTGATTCAATGTACTATTCTTTACACTTGGTACAAGAATTTTGGTGGTTTCAACTTTTTGGTCAATTATTTCCTTCCATATCTTTTTGTCAACCACTGGTTAGTGTTTATTACTTATTTGCAACATTCAGACCCACAAATGCCACACTATGAAGCCCATCAATGGACTTTTGCTCGTGGTGCTGCCGCCACAATTGATCGTGAGTTTGGTTTTGTTGGTAAACACATTTTCCATGATATTATTGAAACTCACGTTTTGCATCATTATGTTTCTAGAATTCCATTCTACAATGCTAGAGAGGCTAGTGAAGCTATCAAGAAAGTAATGGGTATTCACTACCAACACTCAAATGAAAACATGTGGAAGAGTTTATGGAAATCTGCTAGATGGTGTCAATACGTTGATGGTAAAGACGGGGTCATGATGTACAGGAATATCAATGGGCTCGGCGTCGACCCAAAGAAAGAGAAATAAATGAGCTAGTAATAAACGATTAATTTATATATACAACCAGGTTTTAGTGTTTGCTCTATAGGACTGGTAATCGGCACCAAACATCTTGATGAGGTATTCTTCTTCGTAACGAATTCTATCACGAAAGAATCTCCATAGGATGATACCTCCTACAACAAGAATCAAGATATTTCCTAATAGTAGCTCGAGCCCCACAAACCAAATGAAAAAGCCAAAATAACTTGGGTGACGAATGTACTTGTACACCCCTTGCGTGACAAGCGTGTGGGTTTCCTTTCCCGACTTTTGAATATAATGATTGAATGATTCCTGTGCTGTGCCCATACTGAGGGTCCTCACCAACTGACCCAGTAGAGCTAGTAACAATCCAATAGGTACAACGTGGAGATGGAATGGGGAAACAAGGTACTCTACAATTGAAATCACCGTAATCAAGTGAAACTCTCTATCCTCCAAAATAAACGAATCGTCATCGGTCTGGCTATTGTTATACAAGTATGTCATTCCAAACTCAAGGCTATGGAATATGCAAAGGAACTGTAGGTATAAACATAGTGGTATCAACCTCGGGTGTGTCAATTCGCCAATCAATGCACCAGTAAACACAACGCCTAATAGAAACGACTTTGATGAAATTTTTACCAAGCTGTTTTTTGCTGGGTCATATCTAGCATATGGTGAATCATCATCTAGCATCGCCTCAAGGGTTCTATGTGGTTGATTCATGGCCAAAGATATGAAAAAATTGAAAAAAAAAAAAAAATAATAATAATAATCGCTTTTTCTTTTGCCATGAACAGTGGTGTGAATCCAGTGAGACCATTGTACTCACCGTCAAAAGTATCCTTGATTGAAGTATTCTTTGTTTGCTTCGCCCTTGGGTCATTATTGGTGGTTGATCTATGGGCACTATTCCACTCCAACTATGTTTTCTTGGTGATTTTCTTTCTAACCTTGAAAGTGTACTTTGTTACAGAGTTCTTCAACACAGCATCGTATCAACCCCGCTCAGTCACTTCAAAGTCATTCTTGATATACGGCAGCAGGGGTAATCAGGAGTTTTGGTGGATGCAAATGCTAACCGTGGTGGAAGTGTTGTTCAAACCATGGGGCGAGCACAGATTAACGGCTGTAATTGGTGCTGCTATTGCTATTGTTGGCTTGTATATGCGACATTTGGCAATGAAGCAGTGCAGTGATTCCTTTAACCATTATATTGCAACTGTGAGAAAGCCGCATCACAAATTGGTAACCTCGGGAGTATATGCAATCCTGCGGCATCCGAGCTATCTTGGTTTCTGGTTGTATGTAATAGGGACGCAGTTGTTGTTGAATACTTATACTAACCTAGTTTTGGATATTCTAATCCTCCATTATTTCTTTACCAAGCGTATTGCATATGAGGAGTGGATGTTGGTGAATAAATTCTACGGACAAGACTATGTCGAGTATCAAAAACGAGTAGGTGTATATATTCCCTAACTACAAGCTCTTGTTCATAAACTTTCTCTTTGTAAATGCCAACCAGAATTTACTAGGTACGTCTCCACCGTCTGCGTAAATCCTATTTAATAACCTTTCAGCCAACTCTTGTCTAAACTGCGTCAAGTAACCCCTCAATAAATCAGCATCAGCTCTAGTCTTTGGTGGCAAGTACAATGAATTCAATGGGAACGAGATATCACCGGGTAAAGCGAAATTGTCAAGACTCAAATTACTCAATACTCTAGTTGCTTCTCGGTGTGGCATCGTTTTATTGAGCTTCCCCAAACAATCGCTAATAAACAAGATTCCATAAATCAACAACCTATCAGCATTGCCTTTGATTTCAAAGTTTTTGAAAAACGAATTAGCTCTAAACAAGTCTAATGTCTCCTCCACTATATCATAATCTTGATCCGTTTCGAAAGCAGGACCACGAAACTTGGTTTTGAAGGGGAGTAGTGATAGATTACCAATTGTTCTAGCGTCTTGAGATTCTTCTCCAAGGAATGTGGAATGGTATGCAGGCATGGCGTGGGAGGCGGTAAGAAGGCTGTGGTGGTGGTGTTGGGTGTCAACGAGTTTTCACCGATTTTGCTCTTTTTCTTTCAAAAGGTAGCGTTTAACTCCGATTGGGCAAACATTGCAACAAGGGTACACAACAACGCAACAACGCAACAGCGGCCATCATACGTCAATCGAGTAGTGGAGAGGGGACGAGAGTGTGCGCTCTAGAGCCACTTGCTAGATCACATCACATAACTGAAGCTTTGTGTAGTGCTTCTTTTCCTCAAAACATCACCGTTTTTTGGTAACCACACAGCTTTGTTGGTCCACAATTCACCTTGCTCACACTTTACGATGAGGCCGTTTTACCTTTAAAGCCCACTTGAAACGATTGCTTTTGTTCCTCCCTGTAGCTTTAAATTTTTGATGTTGCTTTTTCCAATATTGCACTCAATTATCCGAATTAGTGGAAAAAGTAAACAAACGTAATAAATGTGAAATCGCTTAAAAATAGTAAAAAAATTTAAAATATCAAAAAGTTCATTCGGAATTCAGCATCAGCTCATACTATTCGTTGTATCAAACTCACTGGTTAATTCCTGAAGCGACCCTTTGGATTGAATTTTTTACCCTCGTTTGAAATATGTCGACATTGGCATTGTCACCAAGTACTAAGCTTAAGCGCTCAATGCCCAACTCGCCCAGTAAAGAGAATGACGATGTGTCAGAAGTCAAACATGAGAAACGTTACGTAAGTGGGCCAATGTCGGCGACCGAATCATTACTTTCACCTTCAAAGAGGGAGTTACTCAAACAAATGAGTCCAAATGTTTTGAAAAAGTCTAAACCATTGTCGGAGTCAATAATTAAACCACCGCATTATGTTACAGAATCCAAGTTCCAAAGACCACAATTACCCTCTTCACTCAAGCCTAAATTGGAACAAAGGTCTAAAACTTCATTGACGCTTCCATCAACAAATGTGCCGCCTTCATTTCGTCGCTCCAACTCGTTACTCCATCGATCAAATAGCTCATTAGCTGATGCGCAACAATCTTCGATCAACTTGCCTGATAGGTTTATTCCATCGCGACATAACTCTGTAAGCGGCAAGCTCGACTCGTCTACTGCATCACCGGCACCAAATGCGTCTCCAGAAACACATATAAAAGCACAAACATCAAAGATATATCAACATCATGTGGCGGAAGCATGTGGTCTTGAAGTAAACTCAAGAATATTACTTTACCAACCTCCACCACCTGAAAGAAAAAAGCCTGTTAATCTTGCGACTCACCTATCACAATCAAGCAAGCTTAAAATTGGGAAACACTCACTTCCACCATCAATTGCATCAGCGAGAGCGAAAAAGATCCCTTCTTCTCCAGAGAGAGTCTTGGATGCACCTGGATTGGTTGACGATTTTTATTTGAATTTACTAGCATGGTCACTGTATAACCTTTTGGCAATTGGACTTGAAGATGCTGTTTATGTTTGGAACGCCTCCACTGGATCAGTCGGACTTTTATGTGAGCTCCCCGATAAAGCTCTAGTTTCCTCGGTGAAGTGGTCGCAGGATGGCTCCTACGTTTCAATAGGAAAAGATGATGGACTTATTGAAATTTGGGATATTGAAAAGAATGTGAAATTACGGACACTAAATTGTGATAACCATTTGACAAGAGTTGCATCACAAGCATGGAATCAACATGTCTTGACCAGTGGAAGCAGGATAGGAAGCTTGTACCATTCCGATGTCAGAGTGTCATCACATCTAAGTGCAAAAGCTGAAAACTGTCACGATTCAGAGATATGTGGCATCGAATACAAGCACGATGGTAAGCAATTTGTCACTGGTGGGAATGATAATGTCGTCAACATTTGGGATGTCAGAAACACTACTCCATTATTCACTAAAAATAATCATAAAGCCGCGGTTAAAGCATTGTCATGGTGCCCTTACCAGCCCTCATTATTGGCCACAGGAGGTGGTTCCAATGACAAGACAATCAATTTTTGGAATACTACTACAGGTGCTAGAGTAAACACAATTGAAACAGGATCACAGGTGAGCTCATTAAACTGGGGGTACGCACATGGCACAGGAATGGAGATTGTTGCCACACATGGGTTCCCAACAAATAGCATCTCATTGTTTAGTTACCCTACATTACAAAAAACTGGAGAAATTGTCAATGCTCATGACACGAGGATTTTGAATGGCTGTTTGAGTCCGGACAATCTCACACTCGCAACTGTCGCTGGTGATGAAAACTTAAAGTTTTGGTCTTTGTTTGACATGAACAAGTCGGCAAAGAGGTTGCATGAAGACGAATTAAATGACTCCAAGGACGAACCAAAGATGAAAAAGATGATGAACCTTCGTTAGTAGACGTTTAATTGAGATGAGATATTGTAAATATTTGAAGTGCGCGCAAAGTCTCTGATAAAAATTCCCTCTATGTTCAGTAGCAATGCCACGATCACCAACCAACACCCTTATAATAACCAACTTGAGTGATGAGCTATTGCAAGACCCCCACGATTTGATTGATGTTATTTCTAATACACATGATTTGGTACAGCTAATAATATTGCCTAAATTTGGTCGATTCATTCTCATTTGTGAATCGAGTCGAGTCGCTCAATCAATGAAAGACTTGTTATTGCGGGACTCCAGGTGGAACTTCCTTCGAGTGTCATATAGCATCAAAGATAACCGGTTCGAGATAAACAAACAGGACTTGCTTGACGCTACAGCTGGGGAAGACTATTCACAAATGAATTATTTGGAGCTCCCCCATGACCTAAATCTGAAACGATTTTTAATCAGCCCCCCTATGAGCCCCCATGACTGGGACCATTGGGACAAACTCGAAGAAGGGCCCAATGAAAAGGCAATATATTCACCGGAAGATTTATCGAGCCTATTATGGGAAAGGCTAGGTGACAATATGGTGAGAAAGTATCAGGATGATTCAAATCAAGTTAGAGAAGAGGTTTTGTACAACGAAGAGGGAGTTCCGGCAATTGTTTTAGACAAATCTGAGAACGATGTGTTGGAGGAAAAACTCCCCAAAACTAGCATGCCCAGTCCGTGAAGTATACAATTTTAAATAAAACACACCTCTTTAAATAGAATAAGGTGATTAATAAAAAAAACATTCTCGTTTTTTCTCGTTAACAGTCCTCTTCAAATTTTGTGCCAAAATGTTCCCAAATAGATTTGACGTAAAATAAATTTTACAACCACTCTCCGCGCTGCAACTCCCTATGGTAGTGAGACAGAAACGCTAAAATAGGAACCAAAAAATCATTAGGCAGCAGCTTTCATTCAATATAAATTAGCAATGGTTGCAAAAGTGGCTTGCTCGGGACCGTATAATCACACCTAACCATTAACCAAAAGGTGCGTTGGCATAAATAAAGACCCCTCCAACGCTTTTTAAAATTCTCTTCTTAACCATACCCCAGAAAAGCCAGCCAATACCCACCCACGCAAGACACCAGCAAAAAAAAAAAACCGTCACAGTTTCATCCGAAATAAAAGCTACGTCTATAAGTATATCATGCCGGCTTCTTCTTTTAAGTGGCCCAGATCATGTCTCTTTTCCGCATAAGACTACCTCGAAAAGTTTCCACGTATCAATGCTGCAAATGGCCGATATTGAATTCTAACTCAATGCATTCAAATCATGAGACTTGACACGAGTGATCTAGAGCGGTTCTAACCCTTTTTTTACAAGCAAATGATTGATGAGACTTGTCAGCCAGATTTTAGCAAAATGCGATCTTGA
>OGTJ01000153.1_pt1 | contig 36948 bp, 18 predicted proteins | sample 1574611 | NCBI WGS metagenome assembly OGTJ01 (sample SAMN03295858, study PRJEB24534) | human gut metagenome | isolation source: fecal sample 1 from infant 9 | host: Homo sapiens | place: USA: Pittsburgh, PA | collected 2014-07
GGGGGGGGGGGGTAGTGATGAGTGAGGAGGGAGGAGTGAGGAGAGAGGAGTGAGGAGTGGAAAGCTGATGATGGGTATATGTGTTATCTGTTACTATCTGTAGTTTTATTTCAAAAAGAGGGGAGTGGCTATGCAAATAGTAAGATTTATAACTTTTGTTTCTCTATTGTTGTGTATTGTGATTGATGTTGGTCTAGATTCTTTCTCTCTTTCTCTTTCTCTTTTTTTTTTATTTTTTTTTTTCTTCTTCTTCTTCTTCTCATCTTCATTTTAATCTTTGCCACACAGCAATTATAAATAAAAATAAAATAAAACAATCTCAATAAGGCACATTAGACATTGAAAAAAGATATTGGTAGCGTTTTTTTATTATTGTTTTTATTTTTTTTATTTTTTATTTTTTATTTTTTATTTTATTTCGGAAAACAGCGGAATTTTATAGACAGCGCCAGAGATACATGTGGCAGATATGTACTATATTACCAAATTGGGCAATCTACACTACTTGACAGCAAAATGTAAAGAATTAAATAGAGAGAACAGAGAAAATAATTTCAAAGAGATCAAAAGTAGGGACAACTACTGTATATACATACATATAGATATATATATATATATATATATATATATCACAACTCATTGAAGATTATGTCTAATCCCTATGGATATGCAGCTGAGTCATATCAGCCACACCAGAACAACAATTTACACCACCCACAGCCACAATACACCCAACCAATTCCCCAAGCTGGACAACAACATCAACAACAACAACACCAACAACAGCAACAACATTTCCAACAACCACATGTGCACTCGGGACAGCCAGGACAACCAGGACAGCCAGGACAGCCACCACCACCACAATTTGGCAATTTCCTCAATGATCCTGCTGCTGCTCTAGCTTCTCAATTTGCTAGATCTGGTTTTCAGCAATCAAACCAATATATTCAAGAAAACTTTGGGTCAATTTCAGGTGATATCAAGTACTATTTCCAAGTTAGTAATTCATATGTATTGAAAAAGATTCTACTTATATTATTCCCATTTCGTCATAAAGATTGGACTAGAGTATTGGCCAAGGATAATGGTCTGGGCCAATACTTGCCACCAGCTTACGACGTTAATGCGCCTGATTTGTACATTCCAATAATGTCATTTGTTACTTACATCTTGTTGTGGGCAGCTTTCCAAGGACTTAGTGGAGAGTTTCATCCACAATTGTTTGGTTACTTGGCATCGCAAACATTGGCATTTGCAGTATTGGATGTAGCTATATTCAAGATTGGATTATATTTATTAAATTGTTCTCAAATTAAGATTTATGATATCATTAGTTTTTCAGGATACAAGTATGTTTCCATTGTTGTTGTCTTGTGTTTGAAACATACCATTGGTCAATATTTGGGTTGGGCTTACTACTTGATTGTTGTCGGTTTTATTCTTTGTTTATCAGTGTTTTTAATGAGACTGTTGCGGTACATCATTTTACCACCAACAAATACTGGAAATACTGTTGGTAACAATACTGTTGTTACTGGTAAACAAAGAAAGATGAGAATTCAATTCTTGTTTGTTTATGCTGTCATTATTCAGGGGTTGATTTTTCTTTACATGAGCAAGTAAAAATAGAAGCGTTGTATAGAAGGATGGTTGAATGGAAGGAACAAACTGTGCTTGCAAGACTATTTTTAGGCTACACTATACAATGCAACCCTGAATTGAGAGGCTACATCTTAATCAACTCTACTTTCAACACAGCTTATTGAGCAAGCACAGATGTTTTGTATTATGTACTAAAGCAAGAATAGAATTCAACTATAAGATACATTAACTCAAACCCAAGGCGCAGTAGATCCAGGATCAAGTGTATAAGCATACAAGTGCTGTACACTGTTATTATTACCCTTGGTGTATAAGTCTCGCACACTCAAGTTGGTTTTGTTTTCTTTCATTTTTTTTTTTTTTTTTTCATCCTCCTTTAGCAACACGAAACGCGTCCATTTATTTATTTTTCTCACTCTTCTTATTTTTTTAGCATAACAATGTTTCTTTCTCTCTCACTCACATTTTAAAGAGGTGTTGCAAAGTTTTATCAATTGAATCAACCCAGCACACAAGACCACACTTTGATTCTCAGATACTGCCATCAATCAATCAAGGGTGTTATATTTATTTATTAACATATACTTATTGCTCCTACTGCTTCTACTACTACTACTACTACTACCACCACCACCACTGGAGCAACCACACTATGTCCTCCTCATCAAAACCTACTTTCAAAGGATCCACGTCTGCTAGATTTGTTAAAAATGACAAACGATCTAAATACCAAACTAGTCAGTATAGATCACGAAAACATCAGGAACCAGAGGACCCATACAAAGCTAATAATCCCATGCTCACAGACTCAATTCAAAAAAAGGATCTAGTCACGAGAATAGATCAAATGGATTCATTAATGGGGTTTGACCGATTTGAACATGGTGAAAATGATGGTAATAAACCACGCAAAGGATGGTTGATCAATATGCATGCAACTACTATACCGAGTGATGGTTATTTAACCGGTTATTCTGGTGTTGACTATTACTTTTTAGATGAAGAAGGTGGAAGTTTTAAAGCTACACTACAATACGATCCATATTTCTTTATTGAAACAATTGCACCTGGACACGAGTCTGAAGTTGAAGAATGGATGAGGAAACACCTCGAGATTTGCAATGTCAAGAGTTTTGGACGAGTCACAAAGGAAGACTTATCACTACCGAATCATTTGCTTGGATTGAAAAAGAACTTGATTAAATTGACATTCCATAATATTCAGGATTTACTATCAGCAAGAAGACTACTTACCCCAATTATCAAAGATAATCAAATGAAACGGGAATCGAGAGATGTTTTCAATTTTTCCAATGAAGTTGATGCTTCTGATCCTTCACAACTAATCAGTGACATTAAGGAATATGATGTACCTTATCATGTTAGAGTATCCATTGACAAACAAGTGCGTGTTGGAAAATGGTACTACGTTTATGCCAAACATTCTAAAGTGGACATTGTCGAGGATAAAGAGAAGGTTGTGTTTCCTGATCCAGTTGTGTTGGCATTTGATATTGAAACCACAAAGGCTCCCTTGAAATTCCCTGATGCCAAAATTGATCAAGTAATGATGATTTCGTACATGATTGATGGCGAAGGGTTCTTGATTACTAATCGAGAGATTATCTCGGAAGATATTGAAGATTTCGAATACACACCAAAACCTGAATATCCTGGATTATTCACAATCTTTAACGAACAGGATGAAAAGCATGTATTGATGAGATTTTTTGAGCATATACGAGATGCAAGGCCTACAGTCATTGCTACTTTTAATGGTGATTTTTTTGATTGGCCATTTGTTGAAAATAGAGCCAGGTTTCATGACTTGGATATGTTTAATGAAATTGGGTTTGCCAAAGATAATGAAGGCGAATATAAATCAAAGTACTGTGTCCATATGGATTGTTTTAGATGGGTTAAAAGAGACTCTTACTTACCTCAAGGGTCGCAAGGTTTGAAAGCGGTCACTACTGCTAAATTGGGCTACAACCCAACTGAATTGGATCCAGAGTTGATGACGCCTTATGCTTATGAAAAACCCCAGCTATTGTCGGAGTATTCAGTTTCCGATGCGGTTGCAACTTATTACTTGTATTACAAGTACGTTCACCCATTCATTTTCTCATTGTGTACCATTATTCCGTTAAACCCTGATGAAGTGTTGCGTAAAGGTACAGGTACATTGTGTGAAATGTTGTTGTCAGTTCAAGCATATGAGAATAATATTTTGTTGCCCAATAAACATTCAGATCCAATTGAACGGTTTTATGACGGACATTTATTGGAGTCGGAAACCTATGTTGGTGGTCATGTTGAGTCATTGGAAGCAGGTGTATTTCGCAGTGATATTGAGACTGATTTCAAAGTAGATCCCACTGCCATTGATGAATTGTTGGGCAATTTGCACAACTCCATCAAATTTTGCATTGAAGTTGAAAACAACAAAAAGATGGAAGATGTTGAAAATTTCGACGAAGTTTATAACGAGATCAAGGAGACATTGTTGGATATGAAGAATAACCCAGTGAGGAAAGAAGTGCCATTAATTTACCACGTGGATGTTGCTTCCATGTACCCCAACATTATGACCTCCAATCGTTTACAACCAGACTCGATGAAAACGGAGGAGGATTGTGCTACATGTGATTTCAATCGACCTGGTAAGAACTGTGATAGGAGACTTCCTTGGTCATGGAGGGGTGAATACTACCCTGCAGAAATGAATGAATACAATATGATGAAACGAACATTACAGAATGAAAAGTTTCCCGGTCTAAAGCCGTGGTTACCACCTAGAACGTTTGATGAACTTTCGTATGCTGAGCAGGCCTCGGCCATCAAGAAAAGAGTTAGTGACTACTCAAGGAAAGTGTATCACAGAGTCAAACAAAGTCAAGTGGTTACTAGAGAGGCAATTATTTGTCAGCGAGAAAACCCATTCTATGTTGATACTGTGAGAAGCTTTAGAGATAGAAGATACGAGTTTAAAGGTTTGGCCAAAGTTTGGAAGGGCAAAGTAAACAAAATTGATCGCAATGATAAAGCTGCAAGAGATGATGCAAACAAAATGGTGGTATTGTATGACTCCTTGCAATTGGCTCACAAAGTCATTTTGAATTCATTTTATGGGTATGTCATGAGAAAAGGTTCGAGGTGGTACTCCATGGAAATGGCTGGTGTCACTTGTTTAACTGGTGCCACAATCATTCAAATGGCCAGGGCGTTGGTTGAACGTATTGGACGACCATTGGAATTGGATACTGATGGTATTTGGTGTATTTTGCCCAAAAGCTTCCCCGAAAACTTTAATTTGAAATGTAAAGATGGGAAAAAGATCTTTTTGGAGTATCCTTGTTCAATGTTGAACCACTTGGTTCATGAAAGGTTCACTAATGATCAGTATCAGGATTTAGTTGATCCGGAAACGTTCAAATACAAGACCAGATCGGATAACTCCATTTTCTTTGAAGTGGATGGGCCTTACAAAGCCATGATCTTGCCAACTTCGAAAGAAGAAGGTAAAGGGTTAAAGAAAAGATATGCCGTGTTTAATGATGATGGCTCGTTAGCAGAGTTAAAGGGGTTTGAATTGAAGAGAAGAGGTGAGCTTCAATTGATCAAGAATTTCCAATCAGATATATTCAAATTGTTTTTGGAAGGTGACAGCTTGGAATCTTGTTATCAGGCAGTGGCTACTGTGGCCAATAATTGGCTCGATGTATTGGACACAAAAGGTGGCATGTTGGAAGATGAAGATCTCATTGAACTTATTTGTGAAAATCGAAGTATGTCCAAAAGTTTGGCGGAATATGGGGATCAAAAATCAACATCAATCACAACAGCAAGACGATTGGGTGAATTCTTGGGAGAAGATATGGTCAAGGATGCTGGTTTGGCAACAAAGTACATTATCAGTGCCAAGCCGATTGGTGCTCCAGTTACTGAGAGAGCAATCCCAGTTTCAATTTTTTCGTCAGAGAAGAAGGAGATATTCATGAAGAAATGGCTCAAAGATCCATCTTTGAACAAGTTTAGTCCCAGGGATGTAATTGATTGGGGTTACTACTATGAGAGGTTGGCATCAGTGGTGCAAAAAATCATCACCATCCCAGCTGCTTTGCAAAATGTGAAAAACCCAGTTCCTAGAGTACCCCACCCTGATTGGATGAGGAAACGAGTGGAAAACAGAGAAAGCTCCAAACAACAAAAATCAATAGGACAATTTTTCAATGCAGCAACCAAGGATGACAACAAGGTTCAGGATATTGAAGACTTTGGTGAAATTGATACGGGAGCAGTCAAGGCTAAAATGAGCTCAGTCAAATTGAGGAAAAGAAAAGCTGGAAGGGCCAATTTGGTTTATGATTCTGAAGAGGAGGAGAAAAACCAGGCAATCTTGAATGGAACTTGTCCCGACATGACTAAAGATTACGTTGGATTCTTGCTATTTCAAAAAGCCAAATGGGCAATGCAAGCTTCAAGTAGGGAAAGAAGACGCAAACTTTTCGGCTCTCAAGCGCAAAGTGCTCAAAGATCAACTGTTGGTGGCATGATGAGAAAGCAAGCAGAAAATATTGCTGGAAGCAATTGGGAAATACTTGAATACAAGCCAGATCCGATGAAACCAGGAGATTTGAAAGTTTATGTTTCAGCTGGAGAAAAGATTCATACTTTTAATTTCCACGTACCAAAAAGGGTTTATGCTTCCTTCAAAAGTCCACTCACTGCAAAGCAATCCATTGTTGGATGTGAAATTGAAAAATCAAATGCCATTTTACCCAATTCGCATGACGCCACGAATTTGTACAAATTTACCATGCCCCAATCAATTTATCAAGACCAAATTGCTGATGTTGATAGCGTGTTTCAAAGCTCAAATATATTAGGTATCTATGAAGCCAATGTCGAACCAATTGAGCGGGCGGTAATTGAGTTGGGAAACACCGTCAAGTTTGATGACACCAAAGTTGGAGCTCTTGGTAAAGGATTAAAAAACGGCTTCAACACTAAGGAGTTGTTGAAAGTTGAAAATGATGCCTATTTGAATAAATTTGATATGGATGTGGTTTACCTTCTTCATATTGTCACCAATAGTTATGAATACTATACCATTTTCAAATCTTGGGATAATCAATGTGCAATGTTTGTTTTGAAACCCACTGCGAATGCCCAAGAATTACCAAACAATATTTCAAAAATCTATGGTGAGGTATTTGAGAATAAACGGGAGAAATTAAAGAAAATGTCACGTGTTATTGACTATCCAGATGAGATGGCATTTGATGTACTGTATTTTCATGATAAATTGAAGTTGTTGAAGAAAGTGAATCAAGCAATTGGAAAGATTCACGAAAGTCGAAGCAATAAGGCGTTGTTGGCTATCCAATCACCGTACATTTCCAAGATTGTACCCCTTTTAACCTCTGTTGCTGAATTCCCCACTATTAAAATGGCCATTAGTGAACTCACACTTCCAGCAATTGGATGGCAAGTTTTGATTTCCAAACGAGTAATGAATCACTACTTTGCATTGGCTTCGTGGATCAAGAATTTGATTGCATTGTCGAAATATGGGCGAGTACCACTTTGTAATTTACAAATTGAAAATGTTGGTTACTTGATTGATGTGGAATACGCAAGAAGATTGACTGAAAACAATATTGTGCTTTGGTGGTCACCAAATCCTTTACCTGATCATGGTGGGTTTGAAATGGATCGTGTACTCAACTTGGAATCGTTGGAGTTCCCCACAATCAATAATTCTGAGGTTTACGAAACCACTTGTTTGGAAGTTGAGATTGGAACATTAACAATCAATACAATTTTGACCAGTTCTTTGATTAATGAAGCTGAAGGTACCGATTTGGCTGAAGATGGGGTCCAATTTGATAATAATCATGGAGCTTCAACGTTTGCAGAAGACTCATTTTCTTCGCCAGCACTCTCATTATTGAGAAGTATGGTCAAAGATTGGTGGGATGATGCACTTGGAAATAACGTCAATGCTGATTTTGTCATGAGTGCATTAATCACTTGGGTTCAAAAGAAGGATTCATTCTTGTACGATCCTTCATTACATTACCATGTGCACAATTTGAGTTCGAAAGCATTATTGCAGTTGGTTAGCGAGTTCAAGCGAATGGGGGCACAGGTTATTTTTGCCAATAGAACGAAAATGTTGATTCAAACTTCAAAAGTGTCTGTGGAGAATTCATTCGCTTATGGACAATATATTTTGAAAGCAGCTAGATCTAAACCGCTTTTCAATTTTCTTGACTTGAAGATTGTCAAGTACTGGGATATTTTGATTTGGATGGATGAGTTTAATTATGGAGGAAGAGGTTGTATTGAAATCACTCGTGAAGAAAGACAAGAGCTAGTAGTGGAGAACAATTGGCAAATTAAAAAGTTTCTCCCCATTGTTTTCCAGAATGAATTTGAAGATTGGATCTTTATCTTTTTGGATGCATTGTCTCAATATAAGGCCAAGAATTTGACTGGTGCTGGTGCTGGTGCTGGTGCTGGTGCTGGTGCTGGCGGTGCTACACAATTTGGTACCCCTAGAGTGACCCAGATTTTCCATATTTTGAATGGACAAAAGAAGTTGCAAACTCAAGAAATACAAGAAGTTGATAATCTCGATAATGGGGTTATTGAGATTTTCAGAAAACCATTGCAAAAGAGAATTGAGAAATTGTATCGCAAACAAATTGATTCTATAATCAATCCTGAGTTCAAAAAGGAGTATGAGTTCCCCAATTTACCTGGATCATATTTAAAGATGAGAAATCCAGCTTTGGAATTAGTCAAGTTTATTTGTGCTGTTTTCAGTTTATCTAAAAATAGGAATATCGAAGTACGATTATTGAAAAAGGAATTATTGCAAATATTTGATGTTAAGGAATTCAGTTCTCAAGCAAATTTCATCAATCCCAGTACATCATTGAGGCTACCTCATGTCATATGTGATTATTGTAATCATATTAGGGATGTTGATTTATGTCGTGATGAAGAGATTAATGTTTGGAATTGTACTGCTTGTCATCGACCATATAACAAGATTGCGTTGGAGGAAGAAACCATTGCAAGGTTGATGAAGATACTTACTGATTTTTACAGTCAAGATTTACAATGTGATAAATGTGGTTCTATAAGACAAGGGAATTTGGATTTATTTTGTACGTGTTCTGGTAATTGGGTTGAAACTGTGAATCATGCTGAAGTTGATAAGTGGGTGCAAGTGTTTGCCAATGTTGGCAAGTATTACAATATGCAGCTTTTGAATGGTGTGTTGGAGGAGATGATATAAAGGGGGGGAGAGAGGAGGTGTATAGATTATAGACTAAATCTTTTTGTGTAATACAAGTGTGTCGCGTAGAGAATTGAAAATATAACAATAACGGAAGCACGAATAGAGAAAAACCATTCCAACAAACATTAGACCACGACTATCAAAGCAACGGTATTGACCACCCATGAGTTTAACTACAGAAGAGCTTAGCCACCTCAAATTGAAGATAAAAGAACGAGATTTTGAAATTAGTGCTCTCAATGCATTCATCAATAGAGATGCCAATTTATCTTCACCATGTGTATTGATAAATGGGTACAAGCCAATTGGCAAAACCCTCGTGGTGACCGAATTTCTCAAAACAATACAATTGAACCATACACTTATCAAATGTGATGAATGTGTATCGAAACAGATGTTACTACAGAGATGTTTCACAAGGATACGAAGGGATGGGTGTGACGCCAATGGTAATGATGAGGAAGACGGACAATCAACATTACTGAAGGCTGATGAAGTGGCATTAACCCTGTCCATTTCCGATCAATTTTCCACTTTTGTATCATCATTGGAAACTTTGTTTCATGCAACTAGATACAAATCTCATCATGTATTGGTATTGGATCGTTTTGATCAATGTTTGGACAATTGCACTGAATTTATTGCCGCTTTTAGTAAAATGAGAGAGTGTTCGACATTGGTGCAGAATTTATCAGTGATTATTGTGTTTAGCAGTGGTATACCTCGACAAGTGGTGACATTGTCTAACCCGTTGATTGAGTTTGAACCCTATACTGAAGACCAAGTGGTGAAGATTTTGCAAAATGCACGATTGTGTCAGTTTCAAGCAAGCAGTATGGCACGAGATGATGGTGAAGAAAATGATGTTCCAGAGTCAACCAAGAGGGAGTTTTATAACCAGTATGTCAAATTTGTTGTTGATCTGTATTACCTGTACACTGGTTCCAATATGGTTATGTTGCAACATTTAGTGGTTGAGTTATGGGGTAAATTTATTGAACCTATTCAAAATGGGATGTTTTCGATTTACGAAATTGTTAAAGTTTTCAAACATAATATTGATTTGTTTACTAATGATAAGATTATTAGTAATTCGTCAGTGCCAGATTACAAAACGCTACACGATGGTGACGATGATGGGGAAAGAGAAGAAGGACAAGAAAATGGCAATGGTGGTGTCACCACCAACGATTATGGAGAACCAGTTGGACTTGGAAATGTTCAAGATTTACCCTATCATTCCAAATTCATTCTTTTAGCAGCATACTTGGCATCATATGGAAACCAACGGAATGACCTCCACAAATACTCCAAAGTGAAAGTAGTCAAGTACAAAAAACGTGCCAGTCCCAAAAAGATGAAACGACAAAAATTGAATGGTGGCTCCAATGAATCTGCTCACTTGACTAGAGATGATATCGATTCACGCATGTTGACAGCAAATTATGTCGATTTAGAACGAATCTTGGCCATATTATCAGTGATTTACCAACATTCTTCACAAACATTGAATCAATCCGATAAGAATGATTTGTTGTATTTGGGTGATGAAATTATTGATTTGGAAAATAAAAAACAATTGGAAAAGGCCAATTTTACATTGACGAAAAATATCGATTTGAATTTACAAATTGCCACATTGTATTCATTGGGATTTTTAAGCAAGACCAATAATTCTGATATTTTGGCAGCTCGGATTCGATGGAAGTGTAATTTGGATTGGAATATGGCGGAAGCTATTGCCAAGTCGATTGATTTCCCTATTGCTGATTTCTTGGATGATGATTGATGGAAAAAGGCTGTGGGTCCTTTAAAAGCGCATAAGCGCATAAGCCCATGCAGCAACCCATTCTTGTGATAGTGATAGTGATAGTGATGATTAGTTACGATTCCTCGCTGAAGGACATTTCTTGTATATGTTTGAATTCGCCGTCACCAACTTTACGTACTTCAACGTTGTTTTCAAAATAATTTTGTTTCCAGTAATTCATTTCATAACTGGAAAATGGACCATTGATGATGTTGGCTTCATCATTTAACCATTTGAATTCCCATATTTTTTCACCGTAATCTTCATCGTCCTCTTTGAAAACTTCCTCGTTGGAAACTTGCTCGTGTTCAGGTTGATAAATTCCATTGCCACTTGAGATGTCATTGTCGTTTTCTCTCGATCGTTTCAACTTTGTATGCCTATACTCTTGTCCTGTTTTAGATTGGTATTTTCTCATAAATTCTTCTCTTGTCGTATCGTATACTTCCTCGTCATCCATCCCCTTTTCATTGATCAATATTGAACAAAAATTGGTAATTTGAGATATGCAGTCTTTGATAATTGATGAGTCTAGTTGGTTCTTGTTTAATTGTCTCCTGTTTTTTTTCTTTTTGGTTGGGTTCTTCTTTCTATGTTGAGCATTTAGTCGAGCCAACGCTTCCATTGGAGTTTCAACCGGTTCTAATAACTCAATCAAAGAAGCTAGAGTACTTTCAATTGGATCTATACTGACACTTGTGGTTGTCCTTTGTCGTTCACTGGCATCTTGTACTCGTTTAGCTTGAGCTAGTTTGGCTTTACGGATATCTGATTTGGTATAGTTCCTAGCCCACGAATCTTCATCTTGAAATTTATCCAGATCATCAGATACATCTCCTTCTGACTTATTAGCGATATAGTTTCCCACGTTATCGAAATGACCATCACGTTCTTCTTGATCCATATTGAATGCTTCGATCTTTGGTTGTTTCTTGTTCTTCAGGGTTCGTTGTTGTGATGAGGTGGTAAAATTTTCAGCATTGATGTAGTAGTCGTTGGTGGTTTCTTCGTTTTCGGAGTCCAGTTCGGTTGCGTTTGTGAAAGAGAGGTCACTGGTGGTGGGTTGTAGATATACAGTTTGGGTATCATTGGAAAATTTAACCTGTTTGGATCGCTTTGTGCCGTTGATGTGGTCGCTTCCATCGCTAGCAAACATGTCGTCATCATCACTATCATCAGGGACAGGTGCATGATGTGATTTGTCTTCGTCTTCACTGGCGAACATATCATCTTCACCTTCAAATACGTTGGAAGTATCTAACTTGTTTTCTTCGTCTGATGAAAGAACGGAACCTTCACTTGAAGAGTCGTAATCTCCATCTTCAACGTAAGCCCCATTTCCATTAAGACTGGTCACTTCATTTTCATGATCACCTATATCATGTCGTAGACTCATCTTGTACTTTGATGAAAAGTCAAAAAGATTGTAAATTTCCCGCGCATCGCAAAAAAGTTAACTTTGAAAATCTTTGAGACTCCCCCTACACATTCCCCAAATGGCAGATTCACCAAATGATATCGATATCGATATCGAGACTGATGAAATACTAAACTTGGAACAAGAACAATATCAAATAGGGTATCAAGAAGGAGTCGAACAATCTGCAAAAGAACAGTATCTCGAAGGTAAGCAATTTGGCTACCAAACAGGATTTCAAAGATTTTTAATAGTAGGGTATATCCGAGGACTTGTGGAAGATTGGGAGAGCCACATATCTGAATATGGTTCCATTGAATCCACATTAAGGAATCATTTAAAACAATTGAAAAATTGTCTCGATGGCCTACTGATGATAAATGATGAAGATTCAGTAGCACAATTCGAAATACAATTGAAAAAAGTCAGAAACAAACTAAGAGTCATTTGTCAATTGAATAAGGAGAGTTGGAAGATTAATGACCTTGATAAGTTGGTTGAACAAGTTGGTGGGTCAATGCAAGTCAGTGAAAATGTTGTTGAAATGTGGTGAATCCAAGTAGAGAAAGCACAAAATTGCGTTTCGTAGGTTTATTCTCTTTGTGCTAGTGGTTAGGGCAAGCCAACTTTTGGCTTTGAAGATGGAACGAATCAAGGTAATTTCACAACTGAGGAGGAATAAAGAGCATTCGTGTTGTCTCTTACTTTTTGTTGATCATTCATATTTTTTTTCCTATTCCGTCCGATTGGTACTTTATTCAAGGATTCGTGCCAGCATTAGGAGATAAGAAAAACAATAACAAGAGAGGGATAAGGTTTTTGAGCTTCTAATAATAGCTATTCAACCATATTTGTGAGCAAGTTCATCTGGAGTTTAACTTCCGGTAATGACTTTTAAATAGTCAAGTACTCAAAACGCAAATTAAAACGTAAAAAAGTGATGCATCTTGATTAATACGATGACGTATGTGTTTAAGCCCTATCTAGTTTAGTCTCTCTGTAAAGTTGTACTAAAAATAAACACCTTGTCTAATATTATATAGAAGCTGTCAAGTGATAAAAGTTAGGTAAACATAAATTGCTATATGCTACTTTGTTTAGCATATGAGCCAAAGTCGATGAAAATAGAGAGAAGAAAAATCTCGGGGGCCGGAATGATGATGGCTTTAGTTCCGTTCCGAATAAACTTTTTCCTAACACAATGCTCTTTGGTTTTTTATGTAAGAGCAGCTATTGGGACTTTTTGCTACATTGTTTTTCGCCGTTTACCAAAAGGGCATTCATCTCGGCAATTTGGAAGAGATATACACCGAGACTTGTAAATATGTAAGGGTCGGAATATGTCGGTGTACTTGAAATTTTAATTTGTTCTTTGTACTAACTTCCAATTAAGTTAAGAGATACGAGTCGGTAAACCAAAAAAATCCAGTTGCTTTTACTATTAATACTTGCGAGGCTTGGCTTCTTCCTATTGTTATTATGAGTTATTGTGTTCTTTTTTTTAATGCCGTTATTTTCTATTGTTGAACGTCGGATTAGGAAATAATAAACTCCGTACTTTTGAACATATGAACAACTATCGACTAAACACCGACTTCCCCTCATTCACAAATATTCTTTTGCTTTCCGCTTTATTCAATACAGTTATAATATGTATACTGATCATACCATTGGTGCACTACCTTTCATGTATTATCATACCGCCACCACTCTACAACTCTTTTTATACTACCATACACATATAGTATAATGTACGTGTATGCATGCACAAAAGATATTATTTTGGGTGGCAAAAATTCCGTTTCAGTCTTACAACCACAAACCACAAACTAGCAAATGAAACCGCATACATTACATATTACACTAAAGGAACAAGAAGAAGAAGAAGGAGAGGAAGAACAATACCAAAGAGCGATATGTACAATGTGTTAAAGCAATATTGATCCCGTGCTACACCGATTTTTTGAAGCCGTATGCCACAGGCATATACACACACACTAACAACTTTTTGACTCATTTGTTTATTCATAATAATAATAACGATAATCACACAACAACAATAACAACAACCATAGCCACACTAGATTAAAGCCCAATATATAAGGAGCGACAATCGATCTCGTTTAACTCATCCTTATCTACTAGCCTACCACTGCTATTGCTGCTATTACAACCACACTTACACAAATTGATTAATCAAAAATTCACTTTCCACCAATGGATGATTCAAGTTTGGAGATTGGTAACGACTTGTACAAGCCACAGAAGCGTATATTGACGTTTCTTTTTGGCAAAAAGTTTTATCCTATACCTAAAGATGACAGTGAACGCAAAGTTTATCCAGAACAATCGAGTAATATCTTGTACCGAGTGTTTTTTTGGTGGGTTTCACCATTGATGACAATTGGGTATACTAGAACATTACAGCCAAATGATTTATGGATCTTGACTGAAGATATGAAGGTGGAACATTTTTACAATTACTTTGTCACTTATTTACAACTTGAAACTGAACGTGCTCATCTTAACCATATTGCCAATAAATGCAAAGAACGTGATGAAACTCCTGAAACTACCACAGTAACACGCGAGGAGGATTTGCAAGATTTTGTTTTATCGCCAATGAATATTGCATCCATCTTGTTTCTCACATTCAAACGTCAAATTTTGATTAGTTTGATTCTTGCTATTTTTGCCTTGAGTGGAATTGCTTGCTCCCCATTATTGACTAAAGAGTTGATCAATTTTGTTGAAAGAAGAAGTTTGGGGTTGAATACAAACATTGGTCAGGGAATTGGTTACTCTCTTGGAGTTGTGTTTATGATGCTTTTCAGTAATTTAATGTTTAATCATTTCATGTATATCGGTCAACTGATGGGTGCATTAGTCAAAGCTTTATTAACAAAGGCGGTGTTGAACAAGGCTTTCAAATTCAATGCTGAATCGCGTCATAAGTTTCCTCAGAGTAAATTGACCAGTATTATCACTACTGACTTATCACGAGTGGAGATTGCTTGTATGTTTCAACCATTGTTGTTGTGTTTACCTGTCCCCATTGCTATTGCAATTGTCATATTAGTAGTCAACATTCGTGTTTCTGCTGTCATTGGTATTGTCATTTTCATCATCTTTTTGGGATGCATTTCATTTGGTGCCAAAAAACTTTTTGCTTACAGAGATGCTGTTAGCAAAATAACTGATAAACGTGTCAATTTCATGAAGGAGATTTTAAACAATTTGAAAATGATCAAGTTTTATCTGTGGGAACATCCATATCATGAAAATGTTCGCAAAATCCGTGGTGAAGAAGTTGATATGATTTTAAAGATTCAAACTTTGAGAAATGTCATTTTCTCATTGGCAATGACGTTGACTGGTATTTGTTCCATGATTGCATTTGTCATATTGTATGCCATTCAAGGATCAACTAGTTCTCCTGCAAAAATCTTTTCGTCTGTTTCAACGTTTGAGATTTTAGGTTTGATGGTGTTTTTTATACCACAAGCATTGGCTACTACTGCGGATATGATTAATGGGTTTAAACGGGTTGGGGCTATTTTATCTGCTGGTGAGGATAAGCCTTTTGAAGGGTATCATGTGTTTAATGATGAGATAGACAAAAAGGCCATTGCATTGAAGGACGCTAGCTTTAGCTGGGATGTATTTGAAGATGAAGAAGAGGAAGAAGAGGGAGAAGCAGAGAAGAAGAAGAAGGAGGAGAAGGGGGAGAAGGGGAAGAAAGGGAAGAGCATATTTAAGAAGTTCAAGAAAAAGGGAAAGAAGGACTCGAACATTGCAAGCTCCACTTCACTGAACGATATGGAATTAAGTATTTTGCAAAAACCCAACACAGATAAGCAAAAAAGAACCGATGTTGAAGAAGAGGGTACAAACTTTGTTGGTTTGAAAAACTTGAATCTCACTATCAATAAGGGAGAATTCATTGTCATAACCGGATTAGTTGGTTCCGGTAAATCATCATTACTTAGTGCCATTTCTGGATTCATGACATGTGATGCCGGTGAAGTTGATATTAATGGGGCTTTATTGCTTTGTGGTGCCCCCTGGATCCAAAACAACACAATAAGAGAAAACATTGTCTTTGGTAAACCGTTTGATCAGGAATTTTACGATAAAGTCATATACTCGTGCGCATTAAATATTGATTTAGATACATTGGAAGGTGGAGATCACACTGAGGTTGGAGAAAAGGGAATCACCCTATCAGGTGGTCAAAAAGCTAGAATCAATTTAGCACGTGCTGTCTATGCCAATAAGGAGATAATTCTAATGGATGATGTCTTGAGCGCTGTTGATGCCAGAGTTGGAAAACATATCCTCAATAATTGCTTTTTGGGTCTTTTGAGTAACAAGACTAGAGTGTTGGCAACACATCAATTGTCTTTGATTGGACAAGCTGATCGGATTGTATTCTTGAATGGGGACGGATCTATTGATGTGGGTAAAATGGATGAATTGGTCGAAAGAAATAGAGACTTTAATCAATTGATGAAATTTAGTAAACTTGAAGATATTGAAGAAGATTTAGAGCAAGAAGAAATCATCGAGGAGATTGACTTAGGAAACAAGGAAACAAAGACTGAATTGGTTCCAGCATTTCTGACTGGAGTTACTGACACATCTCAAGAATTGACAAGACGGAGAACAAACTATAAATTTGATAGCGACAACAGTGATGGTTATGATGATGACGAATACAAGGATTACAATCACAACAAGGATGCATCAAAGGGTAAAATCATTACTGAAGAAGAACGTGCTGTAAACAGTATCAAGTTTGAAGTTTACAACAAGTATTTGAAGTATGGTGCTGGAAAATTGACCCCTTGGGGATTCTTTGCCATATTTGCTGTTCTTCTAACGATTGCCACATTTTGTGATATCTTCACCAACACGTGGTTATCATTTTGGATTTCGCAAAAGTTTCCAGGTAAATCAAGTGGGTTTTACATTGGATTTTACGTCATGTTTAATATCTTGTGGGTTATTTTCTTAACATACACATTTGTGTTTTTCATTCATGGGACTACAGTGTCTTCAAAACACTTGAATTTGATGGCAATAAAAAGAATTCTTCATGCACCGATGTCATTTATGGACACCACACCAATGGGAAGAATATTGAATCGTTTCACCAAAGATACTGATGCGTTGGATAATGAAATTAGCGACAATTTGCGTCTTTTTTTTACAGCGATTGCCAAAATGATTGGTGTTTTCATTTTGATTATCATTTACTTACCATGGTTTGCTTGTGCTATACCTGGTATATTTATCATGTTTTTCTTGATTGCCAATTTTTATCAAGCATCAAATCGAGAAGTTAAACGATTGGAAGCTATTTTGAGATCGTTTGTGTACAACAATGTCAATGAAGTGTTGAGTGGAATGAATACAATTAAAGCCTATAAGGATGAACCAAGATTTACCGAGTTGGGAGACTTGTTACTAAACAAAGCAAATGAAGCTTCATTTGTGGTTAATGCTAATCAGAAGTGGTTGGGAATACAATTGGATATCCTTGCTGAGATTATTGTATTGATTGTGTCGTTGTTGTGTGTGAATCGGGTATTTTCAATCAATGCAGCAGCAGTTGGGTTATTGATGACTTATACATTGCAAGTTGCCAATGAATTGTTGAATTTAGTGAGAACATTTACCCTTGTTGAAAATGACATGAACTCAGCTGAAAGAATTATCCACTATGCATTGAAAGTTGATCAAGAAGCTCCTTATGTTATTGATTCCAATAAACCACCGGCTGATTGGCCACAGTATGGGGCTGTTGAGTTTTCCCATGTGAATATGAAGTATAGACCCGGATTACCCTTGGTTTTGAAAGATTTTTCACTAAATATTTCACCCATGGAGAAAATTGGCATCTGTGGTCGAACTGGAGCTGGTAAATCATCAATTATGACCGCATTGTATCGAATTTCCGAATTGGATAATGGGTCAATAATCATTGATAATATTGATATTTCCACCATCGGTTTGAAAGATTTACGATCACACTTATCAATTATCCCACAAGATCCCGTTTTGTTTAATGGGACTATTCGATCCAACTTGGATCCATTTGGCGAGCAAGAAGATGAAGTCTTGTGGGAGTCGCTTCGTCGATCAGGTGTTTTAACAGCAGAAGAAGTTGCCAAAGCCAAATCCATATCCAAGGACACCATCACCTCTGGGGACTGTGAAGTTGAATTACCCAAATTCCACTTGTACCAACCAGTTGAAGATGAAGGTGAAAACTTTTCACTTGGTGAACGACAATTGATTTCATTTGCACGAGCATTGGTTCGTAATGCCAAAATCATTATTCTTGATGAAGCTACTTCCTCAGTTGATTATGGAACTGATGACAAGATCCAAACTACCATTGCTGAAGAATTCAAACAATGCACTATTTTGTGTATTGCTCATCGTTTAAAAACAATAATCAATTATGACAAGATTTTGGTTATGGATAAAGGATCGGTGAGAGAGTTTGACACACCTTGGAATTTGTATAATTCAAATGGTAGTGTATTTAGAGAAATGTGTGAAAAGTCCAACATTGTTGCTGATGATTTCAAGAGGAGGTGATTGGGATAGGATTATGGTGGATTATTTTTACACAAGGATTGACATGTACATATAGGTGTTTATCTACATGTATAAAATATAAAGTTATTAGAGTATGATATATATATATATCGTTTGTACATTTTGTGTGATGGTCAATGAAATAACCGCCAAACAGAAGAAAAAAAAAAAGGACTTTGTTGCTTATTTTCTTGTTGCAAAATGAAAAACAATTGAAATAAAATTGTTTTTAATATTCGAAAGCCAAGATACAACCAACTTGGAAAGCACAAAAAAGCTTAATTATTTTTTGATGAGAGTATATTTGATGTAACAATGTCAAGGAAACGGGGACCTGCGGCCGAAGAAAAGAAATTGGTTTCAACTTTAATTCAAAAATGTTCGTATATTCATTTGACAGGTTTTCCTTCTTCTGTTGACATGCATTTTGGTTTGCTAAGACGAATGAGTACTCTGTTTTGCATTGAGGCTCTTCAATGCTTTTGTATGAACTGTTGGAATGTTTGCTGGATAGATTGAGGCGCTCGATATATTGCTTTTGCGTTCGATTCGTTGATGTGTGTATTCATACACTGAGTAATCACTTCGAATTCCTTTCTAAGGCGGTTTTTCTTGCTTTGACAAAGGCAACTAGAAGCTCTTGTGAGGTAAGACCTTCTTTTTCTTTCATTGAAGACTTTTCACATTCACAAAGTTTATTGCTTCAGTTTTCATAAGTTTGGACTAAAATCACAAAACCAAACTTCAATTTTGGTAAAGACCATGGGCGGATTGACGGTTGAAGTGGGCAGCTCTTCAACTTTATTATAATTTGGTATTTTCACCTTCCTTGTGACACTTCCCCTATGAAAGCCAAGGTAATATTGAATTCCACCGTCCTTTATTATTATTGCTTGGTGGCAAAACAAAATAACTCGACAACAATAATCTTACCCTATATATGGCTCGAATTATCCCACTTTCATCTTTTCCTGATCTCTTGTTTTTGTTTCCTCTTTCTTTGATATTGCATTTCCTTGCATAAAATTATCCTAGATCTTATCCTAGATCTGACACGTTTAAAATATGGATGATCTCGACAAGGAAGATCGTGGCAACACTTCAACTGATCCAACTTCCAACTTTATAACCGATCAAGAATTGGAGAATGTGACACAGTCCAGCTCTTGTGTACAACCATGCAAGAAGCAAACTGAGACTACTTGTCCCCAACACCAAACAAATTTGGAAAGCCTTTCTTTGAATCAAGTATCAGCACCACTTATAGCAGTAACAACAGTAGCTGCAACAGCTGCAGCAGCAAAAACAACAACTGCAACTGCTGCAACTGCAACTGCAACAACTGCAACTGCAACAACTGCAACTGCAACAACTGCAACATCACTGGCCCAACCAGATGCTAAAACTAATCAATTGCTCCCTACCACATCATTCACATTCCGAAACCCCATCATCTCGGAAGCTGAACAGACTCTACTAAATAAATTTGAAACTGAAGTCATGACCAATAAAGACGTCCAAGCATCACTTGAAAAATTGAAAATTGAAACCAAGGATAAATACTTGTACCAAATTAGAAGATACATCAGATTCTGTGCCAATAAGGGACAAAGCAATTTTTACGTCACGACCCAACTAGCTCAAGAAATGATTGCAAATGAAGCTGTGAAAAAAAGGGGTGTTGTTGTTTCTCACAATTTGACTGAAAATACAATTCGTAGTATTCGATCACCATTGAATAAATTATACTTTATGAATAAAATTGTTTATGGTGATCAACAACAAAATGAACTATTAGGGGAACAATTTATACAGCACATGATTGGTTCAGTGACTCAAAAAGAGAAGCCTGGTAACGATGATGAGGATAAGGATCGTAGTGGGGTAGAGAACAAGGATGACAGACATAAAAAAGAGAAGAATCAAGTGGTTGAAGATGAGGCAGTGGATTGTGAATCCAATTTAAAGGCACAAATGGCTGACAAAGCAAATAGAGATTCTTCTTCAATTTCATCCATTGTGTTAACACTAAACACAGACTCAGCAACCAGTGCGAGCTCAAAATCTTTTGGTCTAAGTGGCAATTCCAAACATCGACTTTCAGAAAGTGAAGAATCACTTTTGCGCAAATTTGATCAAGAGATCCTCGCTAACCCAAAAACTCAAGAAATATTATCAAATCTCACTGGCAATACATTCAAATCGTATGCCACTGATATTAAGCGATTTATCAGGTATTGTGCACGAAAGGGTAAAAAGGATTTCTTGATTGATGATGACATACTAACGAGATTCTTGTCTTTTCAAACCAGCAAGGGTACTGCGAATAGCGGAAGCAGCAATCGAAGATACAGTTTGAGAAATACGAGAACAAGCTTACTCAAGTTGCACCAGTTAAATTGTTTGGCTTATGACTTGGAATTTTCTGAAGGGGATATTGTTCTTACACTAAACAAGTTTCTAGATGCCACAGACAACGCCACAGATACACTACAGCAGTTGCAGGTGAGTCAGCTGGAAGCCATACACGATTTGGGGTCTGAAGATGATCCATTACTTGTCAAACTACAACAATACTACAAATCCTCAACTGTCCTTGATGGTTTGTCTGATCAAAGTAGAAAACTCTATGCGAATGAATTTAACCGCTATGCGTTGTTCTGTTCACAAAGAGGTTTGCAACATTTTTATTTAACTGGAGACCTAATCAAGCAATACTTTGTTAAAGAAGTCATTGCTCATACACCGACAATATCAGCCAAAAAATTAAAAGAGATTTTAAGTCGATTAAACCGTTTGCATAATTTGAATATCGAAATCGATCCAGCAAACACTCCCAAACAAGTTGAAAATATTCAAGTGGTTAAAGACTTCTTGAATGATTATACTTCGAAGTCACATTCAGATTCATTAGCGCAGGGTAGTTCTAGCGGTGGTGGGAATAGTGGTAGAGGTGGTCCTCTAGGAACAAATACAAGTGCGATTGGAGGCGACGGAAACGGTGCCAGTAGCTCGAGCACTATTGGAAGTGGAAGTGGAAGTGGTAATGGTAATGGGGCTGACACTTTATCTGGTGCATCAACATCAGGGTTGTCCGTTAGTTCAGGTTTACCTCAATTGCATTTTACAAACAATCCAACTGCTGTACTCTCGGGTCTGCTGCTGCTGTTGTCATCAGAACAACCAAGTGGTGGAGAACTATCCAGTTTGTTGAAAAAACCATCCTCACTGCAAACCCCCAAATCAAGATTGAAATCTTCGTTTCAATCATATAGTTCAAGATCGGAAATCATCGATACCACGCGTGGTGGTGGAAACTCCAGTGGTGAAGTTGGGGGCGATGTAAAAGAAAACACTGGCAGTTACGGAATCGGAAGGGATCTAGTGGTTTCTTCTTCTCAGCAAATGTTGCAAATGGTTGATGAAAAATCACAAATCGACAACGTGTATGAATCTATTGCCAGTGAGGAGGATGACATCGACTATAGCGAGTCCGAACCTAAACCCATGACATCTATACTCAAAAGGGGTCTTAATCGAGACTCACAAGAACCTAAAGATACACATGATCTTCCTCGCTCTTCTCAAGTTTCTTCCTCCGCCTCAAAACGTCAAAAACTTGAAATCTTACCCGAGACCAATGACTCTGTCCCCAAATTCGTTATGAATCAAGGCATTGAATCAATAACTCAACTACTCGAAGAATGGACATTGATTATAAAACGTAATGGAAAGTACGGATTAGCTTGGATCAAAACTGCAAATGATTTGCAACTTTACAATAATCGTAAATTAATCATTTCTTTGATGGAGGAAGTTATACCAACAATGAATGAGAATCATAAGGGGAAAAAGCTAGAGGAGATTTATTTACTTGGTGGTGATGCTGGTGAACTGGATTTGTTTGAACTTGCATTGGTTTTCGATGAATACCTTCATCGCAAGAATTTGACTATTGATGATTTGATCAAAAAGATTGAAAATTATCCTAGTTATGTGAAGCGTGAGTTCTTGAGGATCTTGTCAAGGAGGAAGAGAACTGCTGCTTCCGCTGCAGCCGCTACTGGTGTTGGTGGTGTGACGTCATTTGGTACTTACTCGTCTTCATCCTCCCAGCCTAGTAGCAATATACCTCCACCTTGATTTGAGTGAAATAATTATCAACGGCCGATCCAATCAGATAATTCTCCGATACTCAAATGACGTAAAATTCTTTTAAAGTTGCGAGAATTTCGCGGTTTACAAAAATTTATGTTTATTTTGCGACATTGGCAAACGGAAATATTTTTAATTTTTTTTTTAATCCACAGTTTGTCTTTCTTACTAACATTAATAATCAGAGAACAATTGTCATAGACCAACATACTTATCTCATAGCAGGCAAATATATTCAACAGCTACGTTGTCCAATTCAATAATAAGCTAATATGTCACACAAGTATCATTTCGATGTCACCATGTCCTGTTCAGGATGTTCTGGAGCTATTGAACGAGTATTAAAGAAACAAGATGGAATTGCCAACTATCAAGTCTCCTTGGAGAACCAAACTGTTGATGTTGAAACCGATAAGGATTACGATACAATTTACAATGTAATTCAAAAAACTGGTAAAAAGATTAATGGTGGGAAAGTTGTGAGTTAGAGGAAATATACATTTTGTATAGAAATCTTGGGAAACATTTTTAGATTTTGTTTAATCTTTGGGAACGTATATTCAAGTTCAAAAAGGATTTGTCACTCTAATGTTAGCCTATGGTCTCTCAACTCATATTCCTAAATTCAATGATTTCGTTGATATAATTGTCCCTGATTTCGCTTTGAATGAAAATACTTCTGATCATATTAACCATTTCACCAGTGGCTAAATCAAATAATTCACCTTGATAAAAGCGATCAATTATATCTTTCAAATGGTTATTCAATAGAAACCTGACATTATTTGCTTTATTGAATGAGTCAATTGATGATTTGGATACTCCAATTTCACCCAAAATGGGAATAGTTATATTGTTTAAATTGTCAATTAGGAGACTGTACAATAAACATTGATTTTCACTAATGTCATCAATTGTAAATATCAATTGTATTAACCACATATTGGCAAAATCAACCAACTCTGTAATCAATTGCTCAAATTTACCAAAATTGGTTTGACGAAATTGTCTTGATTCAAAGAATGTTTGAAACCATTTGTAAATCAAACTCAATTGATTAAGATTGTAATCGTCCAAAATTTCATCTTCCATATCAACTTCTGACTCTAAATTTAAGGAAGAGATTAATGTCTTCAATTCTTGAATAAACTGCAAAGTCATTTGATTCCAATTGCTATCAATGAACGAAATTAGTGAGTTATCTCCAGTGATTTGAGCTAGCTTTATAAAATCATTATACATAACAAATGAAGATGCCAACGATGGATATTGAACTAGGGAAAGCGCTTTGATGGTAGATACCAAATAGCTTATATCTTTGGAGTATTTTGAGTATTGTTTGAATAAAAGCTCTAGCTGTTGTGGAATTTGTGATATTTTAACTTGACCGTGTTTTTGCAAATCTTCTCGCTGTTTCAACTGTGGTGAATCATTTGCTTGATTCTCTTCTTCTTCCTCATCCCATCCGTCGTCCCAGCTCTCGTTCCAATCAGTGTCATTATCATTCGTTATGGTATCCTCGCGTTTCTCCCTTACTTCTTCTTGAACTTCCTTCAACTCGGTGAAATGCGACGATGTATTCAAAACTGTTTTTATTTTTCCAACATAGTCATCAATGATCCAATCTATATGTAACTTGTTCAACCGTTCTTCCATTGTCCCACTTCCTTCAATCTTGTTTAGAAAATTCCAACCATTATCTTCACAAAGTATCATTAATGCATTCAATTGATTGATTTGCTCTTGATCACGAATGATCTTTTCAACATTTTGAAACAATTGACCAGCAACTAATTTGGATATTTTCGAATTCAAATAATTCTTAATTTGTGCATGATTGATCTTATTGATAAAAGTAACAAAGTTGATTAATGATGAAATAAAGTCCGTTCCTTCCACTTCCTTCATTTCCAATTGTTCATCATCTTCTTCATTATTACTACCACCACCATTATAGACTAACTTTATTTCGTGACTATGAAACATCCGATCGATTAGCTCATCCCATTTGGTTTTATATTCAGCATAAACACTCAAGTTGTATCCATTCTTTATAACGAATTGGTTGAAATCACCAATTACGGAACCATGAAGTATGGTAAATTCATCAGGAACAATCAAATTCAAGTAATTATTCAAAAGTTCAACAAATGTAATATGCAATGATGCAACTCTTCGGATCACTTGCTTGTAGATCATATAGTTCAATGATGGAATAGCCTGAATTTGTTTAAATAAATGACTTAGATGTTGTAAATCAAGCAATGAATTTATAGACAAATTTAAATTGGATAGCAATTTTTCAATCTCGTCCATATTGGTCTTGATATTGTTTAATTTCTCCAATTCTTGAATCTGTCGATTGATAGTCTCTGATTTGGAATTCAATTGTGTGATAGACAAGTTTTGTAAGTCTTTTGAAGCATCATTATCGTTGTTGATGTTGTGTATGTGGATTAACTGAAACTGTTCTTGTTTCGCTAGTATTGGCAGAAGATACGAACTAGTCACTTGCACTTTTAATTGTCCTATCTCCTCATTAATCTTCTTGAGTTTCCCTTGTTCATCTTGTAGTTTTGACTCAGTAGATATCATTACCTAAGAAGCAGTCTGTTTGTTTTCAAGTTTGGTTATAAAAAATTGACAACCAAGAAATCATCATTCTTAATTTTTGTTACGAAGAAAACAGAAAGTGAGAGATCTCAAGCGTTGCTACCATTTTCAGTGTTTCAAAACCATGCAAATATCTCCATCCCATCTCTACCATAGTGTGTATAATCACATATTAGGCAAATGCTAGTATTAATTGCTCAAGTTGTCTCTACATACTCGCTCTCTTTCCCTATTCATATCAAATCCTCTGTGATATCATCATCAATGTACTCATCATCCTTATTCATTCTATAGATGGTCATTCCCATACTAGCCACATTTAATGTACTCATTACCCAATTGGGTACACTTATTTCACTCAATTCAATGAGATTGAAAACCAAATCAAGAAAATTTCCCACTAATTCAAATATGAGCATCATCTTGTCAAATTTCAAATCCTTCAAAATCTTGTTGTATTTACGATTAATATCTTCATTGACCGGTTTGGAAAGTTCACTTTTCTGGGAATTGTTGACAATGTTCAACTCAGTGTGCACTTTTCTAATCTTGCGTATAACATTTAACAATTGGGATATGGTTTTCCTTATTAAAAACACGAGAATCAATACCCATAGTTTATTCGTTTGTTTCAACAACCTGGTAAGAGCTTGGGGAAACATTGGTAAGTTTGAAAGTAAATGCAAGTTATCTAAAAGGTTGGCGATAGTTTCAAGGAAATTTATAAACATAAACTCCAATTGTTTGAATGAAAACTTCTTTGCTTTGAAAAATTTGCTACCTCTTTGCCTCTTCTTGATGGATGTGGTAGTTGACTTTTTCTCCAAGACTTGTGATGATGATGTTGTTGAAGACTCCTTCTTTTCCACGGATTTGTCAATATCAAATTTGTCAAAAAAAGGGGGATACTTTGGTTTAGCTCTAGGTTTGGCTTTATCAGTAGGAATTTGTTTAAACAGTTGAAACTTGTCAAAATTATATGAGCTCTTATTTGAAAGTGATTGAGATTTGTTGTTGTTGCTGCTGCTGCTCTCTAAGATACCTTGAAGCTTATCTAACTTATCTGAAGTAATAGATGTATTACCTTTAGCTTGCTCTTGTCTGGCTAGGTCAATCAAATTATTAATGATCTCTTGTTTTGAAAGTTGATGGTGTTGATTAGCGAGTGATGAAGTACTTGGAAAAAAGGCCTTATATTCAGTAGATGGAGGTGGTAGTGGTTGATTGACAAAAGCGTTGTTGTTATTGCTGGTGGTGGTATCACTTGTAATAGTGGATGTGGCTGTTGTTGTAGCGACCATTTGGGATAAACAAGAATCTTTTGGTCAAAATGAATACAAAAGTGGAGAACACAATCTTTCGATGGCTTTGACAATTGTGTGAGACCTACAATTAATTTTTTCTCTGTTTCTACTCCACTGCTACCACCTCGGCTATTTACCTTTCTTTCACGTGCAGTCAGTCCTTTTCTCTATAGTGACTCTACAAACTGATATATGTACAGCAAGGGTTCAGTATGGGCTAGAATGGCATCCATTACACGCGATAGACCTATATTCATACAGCTTGTAGTGCTACTCTTTCAAAATTTCCAATAATTCATTCAACTTCATTAAAAAGTAATAAAAATTTCTAACAGGGTCATTTGCATTGTCGTCTGTAGGCAACTTAGCCAAATGCCGTTTCTTACTTTGCAATAGTTGTTGAATTGTTGTAATGTTATTTTTTTCGTTTTCAATTTCACTTCCCTTTTGATCTATTTCATCTGTCACACGCTTCAAATCTTCATCCACGTCTTGTTTAACTTGACTATTGATCTGTGATGGGTCTAAATCAATTGAATCCGCCTGTACTGCCAATTCAAATAGCTCTCTATCTTCATTATCTTCATTAATCAATTGCTCAAACTCACGTTCGAGTTGTTCTCCTTCTTCTATTAGTTTATCAACCTCGGCTTTTCTCCTATCACAACTTCTATACCTTTCACTCACATCATCAGCAAGCAATTTCAATTCTTCTTGTTTGATACTCTTCAAATTGTCCAATTCTTTCCAATTTGATTTCAACTCATCAATCTCCTTAGTTAGCAATTCAGAAGGACCATCATAAAAAGTTAGCAAATCTTTCTTGTTCTCCATTTCTGATATTTTCTGTAGAAGTTTCTCCTCTGTTTGTTGGTCGATATATGCAAGGGACATGGCTTTGAGCACTTGTCTTTGCACTTGTTTTGTATTTCGAAGTTTTCTCAAATCATTGGTTGTTTCACGAGCTAGTTGCTCCAAAGTAGTAATAGATGTAAGTTTGTGACTTGTAAGAGCGTCAAACTCATCTCTAGGGGTGGTACGTGTATGTGTTATTGACATCTTTTCTTATGGCTTCTTAGAGTATGATGTTTGGGGCATTTGTTCTTGATTTTGATCGCGTCTTCAAAATTCAAAACAAACAAAACTTGCATCGAAGAGAGAATCAATGGGTAAGCCAAACCCTCTCAATCTCAACTCATGCCCGTGAGTCCACGAGTAAAAAAAAAAAAGGGAAGCATTGAGCAAGCTGTTTGGAGATAAGAAGCCCTTTATGTTATTAAGATAAATTAACAAAAAGAATCAAAAAAAATTGGGGCGAACTGGGAATCGAACCCAGGGCCTCTTCGAAATTTATTGCTCAGGCTTGAGAATACCCAAACGAAGAATCATACCACTAGACCATTCGCCCAATTTTTTGTCAAAAAATTTTGACAGTCTTTTATATTACACAACATTACGGAAAATTTTGAGGTAAAACCCTGTTGTTTTGACATTACCAAAATCTTCAGAGCAACTGGAACTGCTTGAGCTTACTTCTAATACTAATATTGGATTTGTTTGGCGGCCAATGTGCAGCTTTATTAGCACAAAAACGGAGTTAATCATTTTTTTTGCATAATTTTATCACAAAATTATCTCCGCAAGATTGTTTGCTATCTATTTTGAAGCCAGAAATGGAGGGACGAGCATAAAGGACCTAGGACCATCTCCTCACTAATCAAAAAGAAACTTGGGAGCTGTGGAGAGCAGTCTCTTGGTATTATTCCGAAGGTGAAGCAATCGTTACATAACCCTTCTTAGCATTTTAGTTGTATGCATATCCGTGTATAAACAAAATCCCCTCTCTCTGATCTCAAACACTTTTCCCCTTTTTTATGAAAGTTCGGACTTACTACTTTCAGATAATTAGTTGGTCATTTTCAATTCCGATTTCAATCTCAACCGAAGTTTTGAAAGCTGAAATTTTTCCATCTGGGTTCTTGAGAAATCCGTTCCCTTTACAATTTACAGTCCCTCGGTTAATCGAGGGGAAAAGAAGTGCGCATGCGAAAAAAAAAAAAATAGATTTGACTTGTGCGCTAATAAAATGTGGAGTAAAAACACATTACTGTATAGAGGTGGGGAGAATATTTGAGCCAGTGGAAAAAAAAAATGTCATAAATGCTTGTTATATATCAAGATAAAGAACAATTCTTCTTCTTCTATTTCGTATTACATATCTCTTTCTAGATCTATATTCAATTCCCTATTCACAATGCAAGAAGAACACAACATCACTTACGAAGTTAAAGGTAAATGCGCCATCATAACTTTCAACATTCCTTCCAAGTTGAATGCTTTGGGTGCTGCTCAGTACTTGCAATTAGGTAAATTTGTCGAGGAAGCTGATAAAGAAGAAGGCACAGTGGCCACTATTATACAATCCACTGGAAAATTTTTTAGTGCCGGTGCCGATTTTGCTGACAAACAGACTTTGAGCAAAAACGCTGCTGTATATTTCAGTCACGAGCATTGGTTAGCTAATTTTGTTGCTAGAAACACCTGGTTGACTAATGTTTTCAATGACCATTCAAAGATTTTGGTTGCTGCTGCTAATGGTCCAGTTATTGGATTATCAGCCGCTTTACTTTTGTTGTGTGATTTGATCTATGTCAATGATTTGAAGAAATTCTACATTTTGACTCCATTTGCCAACTTGGGTTTAGTCACTGAAGGTGCTACTTCAATTACTTTGGCTAGAAGATTGGGTTGGTCAAAAGCCTCAGAGGCATTGTTGTTAGCCAAGAGAATTCCGGGTGATGATTGTGAACAAAATGGATTGATCAACAAACATTTTACTGGCGAATCAAAGAGCACAGAAGATTTCAACAAGGCAGTGTATGAGTTGATTCAAGATTCAGTCGATTCTTTACATGAAGACTCGATCTTCGGAATCAAAAAGTTGATGAAAATTGGAAGAGACCCAGTCGTTAATCAAGTCAACTCACAAGAAGTTGTCAAGGGTTTCAACAAATGGATTGAAGGTGTTCCACAAAGAAGATTTGCTGAATTGGCCAGTAAGGAGAGAAAACACAAGATGTAAAGCCAAAGAGGCGTAACTAGATTTATGGTAACTTGTAAAGTTTGTATTTAAATACGAATGAGATTTGAAGTACTTTTGCTTCTTGATTTACACCAGTCCGTGATTGGCAATGACCTAAGATTACTCTTGTAGTGACGAGTTTAGTCAACTCTAATGAGTATGTATCTGCCCGACCCGGAAGGGTGAGAATCAACATGAGCTCCCACTCACACTCCTCTGAACCGTCTGCCATGGGCTTATATATCTACTCTGCTGACCCGGAGCATCAATGATCAAGGAATCTGCTCATTCAATCGAGTTTGATTACGCTACCAAACCATTTCTAAAAGCCAAAAGTTAACCTCTCAGCTATTAACCGCCATATGAGCCTTAACCTCCCTAACCCTAGCTTACTAGGAATTCTCCTTGTGATATCAACACATAGTGGTCCTCAATTAGCATACAAGTTTCCAACAGATTTGAGATTAAACCATGGAGAGAAACACGATGGTATTCATCAGGGGAAGGAGCATTCAATTGGTAATACGAAAAGTACCGACAATATAGACGATCAAGATGTCGGGGAGTATTACGATGAAGATGATGAATTATATGAGTATAGAGATGACGAAGATGACGTGGATGATGAAAATATAAGCCACTTGGCTGGCGAGAACGGCGATGATGATAGGGAACTATATGGAATTGATGCCAAAGTTTGGGATGTTGATGATTTGAAGTACTATATGGGCACGAAATTAGACCTCAAAAGGTTCTTGGACCAGCAGGATGATAGAAGAAAACAGCGACTTGAATCTGGGACTATTGAGATAGGACAAGACAAAACTAAACCGTGGACACTGGATTTCACCAATTCAAAACAAACAAGTTCAAAGGTAAGTGTTGCTTGTAGTCAACACAGTTTAAGCTCAAATAGTCCAAACAAACTTGATAATGTCAACGATGATATAATGGGGATGGACCCCTCTTACCTATGTGAAATGTTGGCTCCACCCGCAGCAATGTGCAATGCAAGGTTTGAAATGATGATAGAAGGGAAAACTTTTCTAGGGTTGCCTATACACAAGAGCATTGATGGTGGCTGGAAAACAAGAGCAATTTCCAATAGCAAACATGCCACCCAAGGTGGTACCAGATCGAGGTCAAATAGTAAACCACTTGATCCGAAAACGAAACCATCACATAATGTTCCAGATGGCAAAATCGAAATTGAGGACAGCAAAAGCAATTTGAATATGTTTCACTTGGTGTTTGTAATGAACCCACCAACGATGGAAAACAATTATCGAATTGATGAAATGTTTCACCATGTAATATCAAAGTTATCATTGATTCTTCGACGTGCACAGTTGAAACATGATTACATTGGACTGGAAGTGAAACGAATTATATCACTTCGGGAAGAGCTTCATGACGAGAACAAGTTAGCGGAAAACTCTTCATTATGTAAATTGATTCGCGACTGTTTCATTGGTATAGGTTCATCAAAGGTTGCCAATTTGATGATTAATGGGAAATTAAAGTCCTTTCAAATACCTTTAAAAACTGAATTCCATTCGCTCCCGGATGCAACGGTGCCATACATTCCTGGATCATATCTTTCATCAACTGTCAACACTGTAAACAATTTTGGATTAATAAATGTTGGCGAATCATCCCGATATGGACAAAAGGATGAAACTTTGAGATACCCACAAGAAGACGATGATTCCGATGAAGTGGTGATCTACTATGCACTACTATTGCTTGACGAACCAGAGAATATCATCAAAGATTTAAAAATCTCCAATGAATCCATTCTCGCCAACTTTATTAGTTCAATTGAACCTACTGAATCACTACTCAAATTATCAGCGCAGTATCCTCAATTAGACATTCGTCAAATTAAATCGTTTGCGTTCCATTTGATCTATTGGCGAAAAGCCAGAATCATTCAACCGTTATCAAGTCGATCAGTATACATCATATCCCCCATGGCTCCATTGACAGTTAGACTCTATGAAGATATATCAGAATTCAACAAGAAATTCCCCACATTACCATCATTACCACATTTTTTGAAGTTGTTGTCTCCCAAATCTAGAAAACCACAACAATTTGCCGCATCAATCCCATCTAGAGATCATCGCGATAGTTATATGCGTGCATTAGCGTGGTTGAACCGATTTGGCTACGCCACTCAACAATTGACATTTATTTGGCTCAAAATTGCTCGTAAGATCAAGATCAAAGTTGAGGAAGATATTGAGAATGAAAACTTGACAAAGCGTAAATCCAGCAAGTTTGTGGCTGATAACAAGACTACAAAAGCAACCGATAACTCATCAAAGCAGGTTGCCACTACCGATAATACTAACCTGGCCACTAACAGTACCAAAACAGTATCGAAAACAGTCGTTGATTCCCTGAGTGCGCCAAAATCAAACAAAACCAATTTGGACTCATTGAAGTATCATTTGAACAAGTCTTCGTCATCAGTTACTTTACTAGAGGACGATGACACGATTATTTTGGACCCTGGAAGAGCATCAACTTTGGAAAGACGGTGGATCAATGAAATCATATTCGAGGAATGTAAATTGACGTCTGAATTGACTACCTTGTTTTATAAATTGTTGAAATACATGAATGGTGAAAGTCCGTTGGAATTGTTGTTGTTGAAGGAAAATATATCACGACTGGAATTGAAAAAGCTTTTGTTAGCTATTGAGCCTCATATAATATCAGTAAAACATTGGTAATACATAGATCTAGTAATTTTTACACTTTGTGAACTGATGATAAAACTTGGATGTATTAATCAACTACATTATTATCAATTTATAGTGCGTTGTATATTGAAAAAGGCTAAAGAATTCCCGAAATAAAACTAATGATATCAGCTAAGGAGCAAACACCAAGTGAAACCGAAAAAGATAAACAAATATAACTCCCTCCACTACTGATTTTCAAAAACACCAACCATTTTCCAGAACCAGGCATTGAATTAGCCACACTGCTCGTATGTAAAAAGAAAAAGGCAAACAACAGCTGAAATAAATCAATAAAGAACAAAGCACGCACTAAAATTCTTTAACCTAATGGAAACCCGCCCTAGTCAGGTTAAACAAGAACAATAACCACTAGTTCAATCTTTTTAGATTTTGGATTGATTGGTGCATCGTAAATTTTGTAAATTCCATTATCATTAACTGGAGAATCCCAAAATGTAGTCTTGCCATTCAAAGCTAACAACCAGTAACCATCATCATGAACAATGGAAAATCCCGAGGAAAACAATGCATCTGGTTGAACTGGTAGGTCAAATTGTAATTGATGATTAGCAGCAATTTCTCCAATTCTGTATTTAGAATCTCTCAAGACAGAATTTTTCAAGGTGTACCAATCGTATCCATATGAAGAGTCAAAAGTCAACCATGAATCATCATTATCAAAATCAAATCCATCACGTTTCCATGGCTTGTGAGGGTGAGGGTGGTGGGGGTAGGTAATTGGTTCTGGAGTTGGTTCTTCACATGGCTCATCTGGAGTTGGAGTTGGAGTAGGAGTATCACAAGGCTCAACAATTGGGGTTGGAGTAACACATGGAACAGTATACTTTTTTGGTCCATATTCAAGTTGACCATCATCCAATTCAAAAGCAACGTAGATGTCATCACCAATCTTGGCACCCAATGCAAATTTATTGGGGAATGAAGTAACTCCTGGTTGGTAAGGTGGATGGTAGGTTGGTGTTGGCTGATCGTCGTGATCGTAACCACGTTGGATCAAGTTGGAATTAGCAACGGCGGTAAAACCAAAAGCAGCGATTAATGTAGAAGTAAACTTCATTGCAAATTGTAGTTGATTGAGTGGATGATGATGATGAAAAGAGAAGAATGGAAATATATTGGCTAAGGGGGAAAATTGATGGAATATTTATATCATTTAACAAGAACACAGGAGTTCAGCCACGGAGGAGATACAGTAGCATATATGGTACAACTCAACTGTGGATCTACCACCATTGCTGAAGATGTATGCATTTCTTTTGGTTACTTAAAGACTGTGGTGAAACCCTGGTTGTATAGTTGGTTGCAAAATCTGGTGTACAATCTTCATCATATGTGTTCAAAACCACGCCATAACTTCAGCTTCGAATATTGAGACCGTGGTGTAGAAAGCCACAACTGTGTACATAGTCCTCCTTTTGTTAAGAGAAGCAAACAAAGCACATAATACCACATTACACCACCATCAACGTACTTTGAACACACAATTTCCATTTTCATCAATCAGAACTGTGGATGCATTTCGAAGTGTAATTGACAATTGAATGACCGCTGTCACCGGGTGCAAACGGCCATATTTTTGTGTCGGCGTATTGAAAAATGTCCGTGTGTTAACTTTTCACAACCCGCCTTTGGATGGTGCTGGCACTACCCCACTAACAACAACACACACACGGATAGCCGATTGAGCCCCGTGAAAGGCCATTGTGAATTCAGTATAGTGGGCTTTGGCAACGAGACATTCACGTCATGCATTTGTTGTCTGAGACCAAATCCCACACCCACACAAGAAACACCACTTCATTTCTCAACTCCTGAAACTTTTCCTGTGTCTGGAAACCACAGGTAGTCCCTTCACGAAGAGCCACACCATTTCCAAGTGGTAATGATAGATGATGAATCATTTGGGAGGTTTAACGTCATGTGTAGTGTATATTGACTACCATGTGGTTGATTTCACGCAATTAATCGACCAAATTTGTCTGTGTTTTGTAAAACTATGGATTCCAACTAATACAGTTACGTTGTTTAGCATCTTCTTCAACTGCGGTGTGTAGACGCCGCCACTCATTCATATTCTTTCGCCTCTTTTACAGACTTACAACAGACCAGTTCTAAAATTATGCGTTGTATTATTATTAATGAAATTTTTATTTATCTATGTTTTATTGTATAAACTAATCACCTTTTGATCTCAGTGGTTAGTGTCCACATTATAAATAATAATCAATAGTTGATGAGTTCGTTGGTTAACTCAAAAAGTTCGTCTTCATTGGTAACAGTGGAGACAACTTCATCAATGGCTGTCGGTAATACTTCTGCCAATCTCTGCAACTCCTCCTCTGATACACCAGCATTAATATTGACAAGTAATTGAGGTGGCAATACTGGTAAATCCTCGTGCTCCAAGATAAGCTTACTTCTTGTCAATAAAATCTTGCCGTGCTTCAATACATAGTCAATAATCTTTTGCAACATGAAACTTTCAAGGTTTAAATATTCATCAAATGGATTTAAAAATTTGGCCGGTTTCCCCTTGGTTACAAAAATTGAATTTCCATACAACAACGGCAAGTTCAATTGTGATCTGTACAATTCAGTGAATGCCAAGTGGATCATGGGGGATTGTGGCACAGAAGTAATGGTCATGGGGACATCCTTTAAACTCGATAGAAGTGCATCATGGGCAAAAATTGTTCTTTGGTGAAGTTGCGTCATAAGTTTAGACTTGCCAGTCTTTGGTTCAACAATGTTGATTTCTTTAATTGCTTGCGACGTGACTTTGGCCGAATATGGAGGCAATGAAGCACTGAAAACGTATGCGTTTGATGATATTCTTTGATGATGAATCATTGGTTCAACACCAACACAGAATCCACCAGATGATGCAAATGAATTGGCCATTGATCCAATGGTGATGGCAATTTCATCTCTAGAAATTCCATAATGCTCGGTCAAACCCTTACCAGTATTTCCTAAAACTCCAATAGACAAGGATTCATCTAAAAATAATCTATATTTAAACTTGTTTTTCAACTCAACAATGGTGGGCAAATTAGCGAGGTCTCCGGTATTGGCAAAAAGCCCCTCAGTGATGATAAATCTTCTTCTAAGTGGTTTTTGCTTATCTAATATAGGCTTCAATTGAGTCAAAATTTGTTCCAAATGCTCCATATCATTGTGGTCATACCATTCAAGATCAACACGACTCACAATCAACGCTTTTTGAATTGCAAGGTTGACGTTTCTATCAACAACACATAAATCACCTCTTTTCAAATATGCAGGGAGAACAGAACTAGCAGTGACAAAATCTTGACCATAAATGATAGCTTGATCAGTTCCCAAATATCTAGCCAAGTCTTCTTCCAATCTAACGTGTACATCTTGAGTACCATAAAAATTTGGTGGTCCACAAGCACCAACACCAGCAAATTGAATTTCTGTCTTGGCAACTTGTTTGATATTTGCATTACTATTCAAATCAAGGAAATCTTGCTTTACAAGGTTAACAATCAGGGAATCATGACAAATCTCTTTGAACGAAGGGTTGATAAGTTCAATGTGCGATCCATTGAAACCTTTCACCTCAGGAATTGCCTTGATCTTCCAAGCTTCCAAGTCAGTGACGGGCTCAACTAAAGTTTCCGGTACCCATTCATCGCAAAGCTCGTCAATCTCCCGTGGGGTGAATTTAACAAACTCGGACTTATTCTCCTTCTTTTTGGAAGTAAAGAAATAAGTCAATGCAAAAATGAACAAACAGTATTCAAAAAGCGACCTCACTGGATCATTTTGATATGATGACTTAATGTACCGGACTATAATTTGGCCACCTGGTAAGACCTCCAACAAGTTTAACAAATACAATACATTTTGGGCTATCGTGTTTTGTATGATTTCCCAAGATTGAGAACTTGCTCCAGATGGTGAAGACGAGAGAATGCTCGAGATTATGGTGGTAGTAGTCGTGGTCGTGGTGGTCGTTGTTGTGGTGGCGTAAACGGGTGAAGTCATAATGAATGAAGAAAACTAATGTTGTAGTAAGCTTCTCAAGCTATTGATACATGAAAATAAACGCTGCACCGAGGATATTCTTTGAATGAGTTTGTATACCTATCTCTCTCTCTTTCTCTCTTTCTTCTCTTGACGAACAGTTCTTTCAACGAGTGTATGACTGTAAATGAACGGTAAGAAGAATATGTAGGGGCAGTTGTTGTTGTTGTTGTTGTTGTTGTTGTTGTTGTTGTTGTTGTTGTTGTTGTTG
>OGTJ01000154.1_pt1 | contig 36615 bp, 16 predicted proteins | sample 1574611 | NCBI WGS metagenome assembly OGTJ01 (sample SAMN03295858, study PRJEB24534) | human gut metagenome | isolation source: fecal sample 1 from infant 9 | host: Homo sapiens | place: USA: Pittsburgh, PA | collected 2014-07
TTTATAACACTTTATGAATTTGAATGTCTATTTTTGTCTTTTTGTGGTTTATACTATCCTATGGCACTTGTAGAGTGGTTGACTCTATTCTCTGATCTCTTTGAAAGAATCGACATGAATCTATACGTATATCATAATTCACCCAAACTTTTGTGATTATAGCGGTGAAAGCTTCCAGTTTTATTGTGGAGCTCGGACCTCATTTGTAGGTTTGTTTGTTTTCTTATTTGCAGACTACTAAACATCCATATTATCAAGACCTAATCATGATTTTGATCCCCCAAATGGTTGGGAAGAACGAGAAAGCAAGCATCGCTAAAAACCAAGTGAAAGTTGAGTATTCTGGAGCTCTTTTATGTCAACGAGGTTTTATGTGGTGTCGATGATGGGGAAAAATTGATGCGATGTGATCGTAAATGCGAGGCTAAAGGAGTGGTCATGAATTAAATATACACAGTTTAGCTAAACATCGTAGTGCTTGAATCTGACAACAATTAGCACGACAACGACTTCTTCATATGTGTGCATTAAAAGCACTCGCTAATTAAATATCATTCATGATGTTATAATAGATTTTTCTTTAGCTTGCACATGTCGATAAATTAATTGGATAAGTTACACCGGTGAATCGTAGTTTTGACACATGAGTTGATGTAATGTAAAATTTCAAATTTTGTAATCTATATGAAAGTTTGAGTTTTGAAAAATAGGTGGTGTCAATGTATTGTTTTCGTCCTTCTCCATATAGTTACATTACCTCAACTTGAAGTGGCGCCTTGGCACCTTTTGACAACTTAGAATTGGAATAAATACACTACCAAACATTGGTAATTAAGACCTTTAATATCTTGCGTAATGTTCGATAAAAGCTACTTTTGGCGTAAAGTGGCAATAGTAAACTTTAAGTGAACTCTAATAAAGACACATACACAAACTAGTATGAAATCAACAAGTGGAAAGAAGATTTTGGTTAGGAAAGAACGTGATATGAACGAGTCACTTTTGGCAATTTACATATATACATAGTAACCAATGTTTTGCAATAAAGGGTGGTGCGGTACTTTGTAACTAATTTAAGGTAGTATCGTGTCGTGTCGTGTCGTGTCGCTCTCAAGTCTTGATATCCTGCTTGTTTTCTACATAGTTGTACCCTTTTTCAAACGCAAAATAGATTGATATATCGAGTGTCATTGATATTCGACTCATGACTTTTGTGAAGAACTGAATAGGTCGTATATATACGAGACAATAAATAAAGAAGTGGAGGCGGTAGCTCCAATTTCTTGTATAAGTTGTGTGTGAAATTGATTCAAAATGACACTGCCTCCTTCCTTTGACAGCAATCTCTTTTTTTGTTTTCAATGGCTTTGCTATATATATATATATGCCCTTGACCCCCTTCAAATGTTCAAGTCATCAAATGCTTGGTATAAAGTTTCAACTACACAACAGTTACGTGTCTTTGTACTACTCCTCTTCAATTGCCAAGTAAAAATTTAAAAATATAAACTTCTTCAAGAATAATTTCTTATGCATCATAAGAATCACGCGTATATGCATATACATTAACTTAATCTCAAAACTCAGCCACTTTACTTTGAAGGTATGGAGAAGAAAGAACTGAATAACTAGAAAATATTTGTGGTAGACATGAATTGCTCAGTAGCTTCAAAGAATAGAGTACAATTGAACTTTAGCTGGTTGTTTTTAATTTTCTCCTAACAAGGTCACGTGCATGTCTCTTTTAGAAATTCTCGGCTAATTTTCTTTTCCTTCTTTTCATGGACACGGTATACACTAAACAAACATATAGTCGTCTCGCCACTTTACGCCCAATTTTCGACGCACATCCACATCCATAGACCAATACCATGTACTTATGAGTTTGTAGGTCAACGTAAAAGGTTTCATCATTTGGTCCCTTTCATATCTACTTAAGAGTTTTGCAGTTGATGTCCCTATTTCTGTTATCTCTTCTGTATTGTAGCCAAAGCTCTCATGACTGAGCAGATACCTCCTGACGTACACGTCAACAGCAGCATCCGCTGATTAGCCAAGGAAATGTAATACAACACATAACACGATATATTTTGGGCGTTCAAACCCAAGAAAAATAATCAACTTTGAGACTAAGAAATTTTTAAATTTCTTCATAGTAATACAAAAACAAACAGAAAACACCCCCAAAAAAAAAGAAAACAAACCTAAAACAGAACAAACCACTAAGCTTTCTATCAGATCAGAGAAAATTTTCTGCAATATAAATACCCTAAAGAGATCTCTTACTCAGATGAAACATAATAACTTTGATATGCTCATTGTATTTTGAAAGAATCAAGGAGTACTACCAATACCAAAAAACCTACCCTCGTTTGTTTTACTCGCCCTCTAATTGAGATTATCAACCCCCCCACTCAGGAGAGACCGTTTTTTTTTTCTTTTCGCAACCAAAAGCTTTGGCCATACACAAATCGTACGACTTGTCCAGTATTCAAAAAGTATACATATAAAGACGACACACCACACACACTTCGCACTACCACTACTACACTATCAAAATGAGATTCACTCAGCTCCTTCCATGCTTGCTTTCACTTTCAGCACCAATTTGGGCAAAATTTGAAGACACAACTCCGCCAATTGAAATTGTTGGCAACAAATTTTTCTACTCAAACAATGGTTCACAATTTCTCATGCGTGGTATTGCTTACCAAGAAGATACTTCATTGATTTCCAATACAAACCTTAGTTACAAAGATCCATTGGCCGATGTTGAAGCATGCAAACGTGACGTTGAGCATTTTAAAGCTCTAAATACCAATTGTTTGCGTGTCTATGCTATTGACCCCGATTTGGACCATGATGAATGTATGGAACTTTTAAGTGAAGCTGGTATTTACATCATTGCTGATTTATCACAACCTAAGACTTCAATCAATCGTAATGACCCTCTGTGGGATTTAGACCATTATGAAAGATATACTGAAGTTATTGACAAATTGAGTGAATACTCTAATGTTTTGGGTTTTTTCGCTGGTAATGAAGTTACCAATAACAAATCAAATACTGACGCCTCACCATTTGTCAAAGCCGCCGTTAGAGATATGAAGAAATATATTGAAGACTCCAATGGAATGAGGAAAATACCAGTTGGTTACAGTTCAAATGATGATGAAGATACTAGAATTGCCATTGCTGATTACTTTGCTTGTGGATCAGTTGAAGAAAGAGCCGACTTTTTTGGTATCAATATGTATGAATGGTGTGGTAACTCAACATATGCCACTAGTGGTTACAAAGACAGAACTGAAGAATTTGAACATTTACCAGTCCCAATCTTTTTTTCAGAATATGGTTGTAATGAAAAAAGACCAAGATTATTTACTGAAGTGCAAACTTTGTATTCACCTTTAATGTCAGACGTTTGGTCAGGAGGTATTGTTTACATGTATTTTGAAGAAGACAACAAATATGGATTGGTTTCAATTGATGGATCATCGGTTTCAATATTGGATGACTACAAGTACTATAGTTCAGAAATTAACAATATCAGCCCCAGCTATGCCAGAGCATCCAATGAGGAAACTGCAACCCTGACCATTACTTGTCCCGACACAGATAGCACAACTTGGCAAGCATCAGCTGATTTACCACCTACTCCCGACAAGGATTTTTGTGAATGTATTGCCAAGTCATTTGAATGTGTAGTTGCTGAAGACGTTGATGAAGAAGATTATGGTGAAATTTATGCTGACGTGTGTGGAAGAATTGATTGTTCTGATATCAGTGTCAATGGTACTTCGGGTGATTACGGCGACTACTCATTCTGCTCCCATCGTGATAAATTGTCATTCGTATTGAACTTGTACTACCATGATCAAAATGAAAATAGCAGTGCTTGTGACTTCAATGGAAGTGCATCAGTCAACAGAGATGCTGAATCAACTTCAAGTTGTGGTGTTGGATCAAGTAGAAGATCACAAGGTACTAGAAGTGCAACTTCAACCAATAGCAACTCCCAATCCACTACATCGGGATCCAGATCAAACACCAACGATGCAAACAACAGCCACATTCCGAACATGTCCAAGTTCAGATTGGTCTCTTATGTCGGTTTCGTTACCGCCATTGTGGGTGGAATTTCATTCGTTCTTTAAGTAGATGGAAATGAAAGAAAAAGGCTGACGATGTTGAATGTAGCGTTATACTAACCAATATATATATATATTATAAGCTCTATTTAGATATCATGAAAATCTCATTCAATGCTTTTGGGTCCATGACTGAAGCTCGCTTTTGTTTGATGTATTTAGCTCTTCCCGATAACCTTGATGCTATGGGTGTTGGGGTGGAATCTCGAGACAGCAGTGAGTCAGGAACGGGTGTAGGTGAGTCTAAAGACTTTTCTCGTAGTAGCGATATGGATACGTCATTGGTGGAATTGGAGGACTTACCCAGTCTGTCCTTCCTGGATCCCTTCTTTTCCTTTTCTTTTTTCTTTTCCTTTTTCTCTTTTTTTTCCTTCTTTTCCTTCTTTTCCTTCTTTTCCTTCTTCTTGCTCTTCTTGTCCTTCTCTTCCTTCTTCTTGCTCTTTTTGTCCTTCTCTTCTGCTTGTTTATTCAGCTTTCTACCAGTCTCAACCGTATCTTTCTTCTGTCTCTTCGTCAATGGCTCCTGTACACCAACGTCCTCCACTTCAGCAAAATCTCGTTTCTTATTCTCTTCCTTATTCTTGTACGAAATTAATGTCTTATTATCCTTATCCCATGTGCTCAGCAACACTTCTCCCTTGACAAATCGCATCCCCCATTTCCCATTCAAAATATTATCATTCCTTTTCATATCAAGTACATTGTTAACTTTATCCTCATTACCATTCAATCTTCCCAAAATCCTTTGAAATGCATCAAGACCACTACATTCATCCAACGTCTTGTCCTTGTCTGCTTTTTTCAATTTGGCCCCAAGTCCTGCATTGTCTGTCTTTATATGAATTTTTAAGTGAGTAGTTAATGAGTCCTTAACTAGTCCAAGACCTGAACCAGGTGCCCAACCCATTTTGGATAAATACTGGTGTCCAAATCTTCCAGTGTCATTGGACCAATTTGTGTTCCTAGGATCTAGACCAAATTTTTGTTTTACTTTTGTACCGGCAAGTCCCATGATGAGTTGAGCTGGTGAGTCTATGTCCTGAATGAGTTGTATTTTAGGTTGACAATGTTTTCTTTTGATAAAAAGGCATCTCTAGATTTTTTTTTCTTTTTTGTCCTTCTTATCTCTAGTAAACCATACCCACCAACCATTTGCTTTATAGAAACACATCCTCAAGATGCCAAACTAAGAGAAAAAATAGACCGTTAGTGTGTCTGAGCTAATTTCAGGTTTGTAGATATGAGATCGCAACAGCTACTCTTTACAAAATGGTGATTCGAACTGCAACATGGTCACAGACAACTGTCCCATGATCAAGACTCACTCCTTGTAACAACTCAACATTAATCATTATGTGCTATAGCTAAAGTATTACTGGGAGACTATAACCATGGGGGATTTTCTTGAAGCTCCATGCTCACTATAGAGCTTCACCAACGTATCAAATATAGATATGAGGGGATTTACCAATGCCAAGTGAAAGTTAAACACAACTCACATAATGAGAGGGATTAAGCTGTGCTCGCAAGTTGATTGCTGGAAGCTATGAAAGGTATATATCGGGTGAACCGATTGAAATGTTTGTGTTGATTACTGCTTTTTCCGTAGCTGTCTGTGCCATCGAGTTTGAATGGTGTCCTGTGTATGTTTTTGGTTCAAGAATGTTGAGATCATCACGTATGATTGCGAGCGTGGGAATGACCACCTACTAAAGTTGGATGTCCATCAAAAATGTTTTGTTATTAATCTGTGCTGACAACTAATTGACAGTTTTCGTTTGTTATTGGTGAGCTTGTCCACCTGCTCCTTAGATCCTAGCTAATGACATCCAATGAGATACAGTCTCATGAATGCACCAAAAAATCGTCATCGAAAGAACAACTAATTTCGATGAATGCTTGAAAAATATCAAGCCTTCAGAATGGGTCCCATCCAATGCGGAAAGGTGGGTTTGGTGGTGAGTTTGTCACACCAAATGTTTGCTTATGGCACAGGTATTTTGTCAGATTTCAAGGAACACAGTGCTGAATAGAAATCTTCACATGGGTTGGTTTTACAGATATGACAGGGGAAGAGGAGCGTAGGTTTAGTTGTGAAAGTGAAGCAATGAAGGGTATTATTTGGCAAGAGATTGAAACAGGAGACACTAGAGGCAAAAAGTTGCAACTAGGGAGAGTAATCATAGAGGAGTCAAAGGGGTGTATGGGGAAATACCGTAATACAGAAGTAGAAGCAACTTGTAACAATGTTTTCGTCACCAACACTAACAGTAGTGGAATCTACGAACCAAACAACCAACCAGCCGTAACCAAACATATCAATTAAATAGCTTTTAGATTTAATCTTTTTATTTCCATAAATGTATGTTTATCTATTTATCATCAATTATGAAACATAACCCATGAATCATCAATCATACAACAGCAGCATCATTAGCGCATGTACCACCTCTTGCATCTCAAAGCCGTGTTATCAACACATGGATAAAAGGAAGAATGACAAACAATTGTGTTAAATTCTTGTCCCTATGCCAAGTATTGCTCCTTTGAGATGATCTGGAGGTACGCCGATTATCGTGAGAGGAACAGTCAATGTAAACGAACCGTTGACACATCAAAATGTTAGTGGGCGTTGTTTCCCAATTGCCAACCCTCTTTTAATTCTTGCGAATATGATTTAACAGCTTCCGTGAATTTCTTACAATCCATTTCTGATCAAATTTGCAACCGGAAAAAGGGATTATACATACATGAGTTACTCGTACACTCGAAAACTATCTTAGGTATGCTTTTAATTCAACGTCCACAAGTTGTGGGAATTTCCGACTTGGTGAGCTTCGATTCACGAATCTGGGCATTTGAAAACACAAACAAAACAACTAGATACCAACAGAACTGTTGTTGTTTGTAGTTGTAGGGCTAATGGTTCAATTGGTTGTCTCAGACGGCAAAAAATAGTGCGTAGTCTTCCTAGCCTACTATAATGGCGATGTGTCTATAGAAATCTAATGCGTATTGTGCAACTCTCAGACCCTCTATCAACAAGTTGTTGCAAATTAAAATCTATCCTCCTGTTAATCACATGTCGTTAGGGCTATAGCCATTACAAACAAAAGTCTAATGCGCTACCTATTACCACAATAGGGGAGCGAAAAAACTTGTACAGTGTGCCTGTGCTTCTTTGAAAAACTGAAAAAAAAAAAAATTCATAAAATACAGTCTTGGAATTTTACTATACAATCCCATTACCGTACTTTAACAGCAGGACACCATGAAGGTATGCAGTGAAAATCAAGCCAATGAATGAATTTAGATGACAAGGATAAGCATGTCAGGACCAAGGGCAGGACTAGAAAGGGTTCTATTGAACTGAAAGAGGGTTATGGAAAACAAGTTCTAGAATCTGTTATTTTTTTACAGACAGCTAAGGACCACTTTAGACTTGCGGGACAATCATCACTTACAAGAGAACTATCATCAATAAATAAAATCATGGAGTTATGAATCATTGAGCCATAGAGCTATACAAGCGGACGTATAACATGAGTTGAAAGCCCCAACAGACTGGGAGTCAATCTCCACTCATAAAAAGAATCATCATTTTTATGTTTTCTGACATTAGCTATCCCTATCAATTCTAAATTCAACATGCTTTACTGAGTTTTAAAATACTAACTTTTTTTCATCTAGTTGAACATTTCCTACCCAGCCAACGGTACTCAAAAGAGTATTGATATCGATGACGAACACAAGTTGCGTGTCTTTTACGAAAAGAGAATGGGCCAAGAAGTTGAAGGTGATTCAGTTGGTGATGAATTCAAAGGATACATTTTCAAAATCACTGGTGGTAACGATAAACAAGGTTTCCCAATGAAGCAAGGTGTCATGCACCCAACCAGAGTTAGATTATTGTTGTCTGATGGTCACTCTTGTTATAGACCAAGAAGAACTGGTGAACGTAAGAGAAAATCAGTTAGAGGATGTATTGTTGCTCAAGATTTATCCGTGTTGGCTTTGGCTATTGTTAAACAAGGTGACAATGATATTGAAGGTTTAACCGATACCACTGTCCCAAAGAGATTGGGTCCAAAGAGAGCTAACCACATTAGAAAATTTTTCGGTTTGACCAAGGAAGATGATGTCAGAGATTACGTTGTTAGAAGAGAAGTTACTAAAGGTGACAAGACTTATACCAAGGCTCCAAAGATTCAAAGATTGGTTACTCCACAAACTTTACAAAGAAAGAGAGCTTTGAAGGCTAAAAAGGTTAAGAATGCTCAACACCAAAGAGATGCTGCTGCCGAGTATGCTCAATTGTTGGCCAAGAGATTGCATGAAAGAAAGGAAGAAAAAGTTCAAATTAAGAAGAAGAGAGCTGAATCTTTGAAAAACTAGATGTACTGGGCAAATGCGTGCGTGTGTGGGTTATGATACATAACCCCGCGTAGTAGTTATCCTGTCTGGTTTATTCTCTTGATTTTAGTTGAGTGTTTGGTTGTTTTAAAGTGTGTATAATATAATTCTCAAAAGGGAGATTTAAGTTACAATTATGGATACCGTGTAGAAAAGACTCTTGGCACGATGGAGAAGTGGGAGAGGTAGGAGAGGTAGGAGAGAAATAGAATGATTATTAAGTAAAGATGGGGATATTAACACAAGACAACGAAGTTGTTGTGTTTCTGTTGTGACCTAAGACTACCATCAGTCGATACAAGGGTTACCTCAAAAAAAAAAATATAAAAAAAACCCCAACAACAAATCTATTAATTATAAAGAAAGGATAAAAAGGGAAACTAACTCAAGCCATCAAAAGCAAAAGGGTTGATGACGAAGTATAAATAAAAGATGAAAACAAATAGTGAAAAGGCTGATAAAAGCAAACCAAAATAGAACCAAATCAAAGGTAATAAATTAAACAAAAAGACTCTTTCCAACTTCCAAACCCCCCCTTTCCTTGAACATTTGTTCACTCATTCAGTCAGGATCTGCGCTCGCAAAAATGCACTGCATTTTCGCTCTTTTCAAGATGCTCTATTGAAATACAACTGGTGGCATTACATCCTCGTCGTCATTTGTAGTTGCATTCTTTTTATTCATAGCCATTGGTTCCATAGTAATATTGGCATCAAATGCATTACCAATTTGACCATTCAAGGGATTAGCTTCTTGCATAGCTTGTGTTTGCGATTGCGATTGTGGTTGTTTAGGCCTTAATGAACCATCAGCAATAGCATCTTTTGCTCCTTTTGCTGCAAGATGTTGATTATACGTCAAGACATTGTTATGGAGGTTTCCACCGCTAACTTGGGCTAAATTATCGGTGCTTTTGGCCGTTTCAACCATTGGTGCTTCATAAGTGAAGTGATCATTAATGGCGGTGTTTTCACCAACAAGATAATTATTGATCAATTCTGAACTTGAATTATTGTGTGGCTGATTTGCTGATGGCACACGTGGCTTGATATACACTTTACCTTGAGCAGCAGCTGCTTTACTAGGAAGTTTTTCAAAAAACACCGGATTGTTTAATTGTTTGGCCAAGGTGCCTAAATCGGTTGATGGTGCACGTGAGTGTGATGCACTATGATTGTTACTCTGAAGTAGTGATGTGTTTGAGTCAGATGAACTGTTTGTGTGTTTATGTTGGTTACTACTGCTGACATTGTTGCTGGTTTCTTTATTATAGTTGTGTTTTAGGATGTTTAATGAACTGTGAGCTGTTTGGTTAAGTAGGTCACTAAATGAGTTGTGAGTTGAATTGTGATGTGACGACAGTGAGTTTTGGTTTAGTTGCTGTTGTTGTTGTTGTTGTGAAGATGGTTCTTGTGTACTGAAAGTAGGGATGAATGTGTCATAAAAGGTATACACAGATGTCTTGTTTGATGATTGGCGTTTTGGTGGAGGGGGAGGTGGAGGTCCACCGCGACCATTGTGTATTTTTTGAGGACTGTGTTGTTGCAATTCATCATGGCTTTGATCATATGTGTTTGAAATGACATCCAGTACTTGACTTAGTGATATAGAAGAAGACTGTGATCCTTGCTCCTCTTGTGGTTGTATTGATGACGGTGTATATTGTAAGTGTTGACCATATGGATGTTTCAGTGGTTTTGCAACCACTGGTTGTGGATGTTGTGGATGTTGTGGATGCTGCAAATGTTGCGAATGTTGCGAATGTTGTGAGTGATGAGGTTCATGCAAAACAGATTCTAAACTTCCATTTGATGAATCACTAGTTCCATTTAATGCCACAACGTGTTCCTTCAATTGTATTCCATCATCCAATTTCTCTTTCTTGTCACATTGTGGTTTATGTAGTTGTTCTTGGAATTGTTGGAAACTGCTATCATCATTCTGAATCTCCTTGTCTATGTAATCATCGAGATCTTCTTTCCGTAATTTGCGTTGATTTCTATACCAGAATCCAAACACAATCAGAAGGATTATAAAAGATGGAACACCAACGGCTAAACCAACAGCCAAACCTTGTCTATTGACCATTATCTAGGATAGGGTTGGTGAATGTTTTGTTGGGTCTATTTGGTGTGTATGTGTGTATGCGGATGTTATTCGTGTGCCTTGTGTGTGCTTACGTGTGTGCTTACGTGTGTGTGTGGTGTGTTGTGGTGGTTGAGGCGTAGTAAATAACTCTCTCCTATGATTTGACAGCAATCAAGAAAATATATACTATGACAAAAAAACCTTAATAAATTAAAAAGCGAGTGAATATAGTGAGCACAGCAGTGAGACTATCTGTCTGTAAGGTAGGTGTGAAGTAGTTTAGTGGTTCCTCCAAGAGTGGGTGTATATACCTTTAAGTGAGTAAGTATATTAATGTGATGATCTTAGTGATAAAATATGAGCCAAGTGTAAAGCACCTTTCTTCTTCTTCTTCTTCTTCTTCTTCTTCTTTTTGATTGATTAAATTTTTTCTTGTCGATTTTTTTTGCTTTTCTCTCGCACTCTCACGTTATTTCAACACAAAAGACTAACGACTACACTGTGAGTTAGTTAGTAGGTAGTGTACAGTTGGTATAAAAAACACAATACTGTTTTTTGATATTCTATTATTATACATCCATCTATTCTGGAGAATCAGAGACTAAGTAATACATACCATCCAGAGGAAGTTGTCTTTTATAAGCCTTGCTAACTAAACTCTACAACACTCTTGTCGTGAGGAAGTTATTACCCCCAAAAAAAACAGTGCACTCAACGCCATTCTTTCAACAACTAATTCAATACTGTAGTCACTATCTAGGGAGAGAGAATGAAGATGATATAGGGGGGGGGGAAAGAGGAGGTGTGGGTATTTCGGTTCCTATCGGAATAAATCAAAACACAATTAACTTACCCAACACAGTTAAAATTATCAACAATAGCACCCACACAACACATAAAACATATTGTAACACATGTAACACTTGCATTCCTCATTAATGCACAATAAGCTGCAATAACACAAGGCTTGTACTATATACATATTTATATATTTATATATTGATTTATTGTAACTCAGTACACTACTCTCCCTTATTGTGGTTTTCTCTTTATTGTTTATTATTTCAATCCCCAAGAGATCCAACTGCACCTTGAGAAAAAGTAGTGTACTATTTACCACAAACCACCACCACGATCACCTGCACCACAAGCACAACAACAACAACAACAACAACTAATACAACAGTGTACACTATTATATACAAACTACAACTATCCACACCAACTTTTAAAAATGTTTTCTCTTTCTTCTTCTTTTCCCTTTTTCATTTCAATACGAAATTTCGTGGTGTTGAATTCATGAATAACCCTTTATTAGAACTAATTTAATGATCTGTATGTCCCCTATCTTCAGATCAAAGATAGTGGTTCAAGTTATACGTACATTTAAAGTATGCGGAGGAGTAATTGTTGGATGATGATCTCAATATCAACAGCAGTCCCTTATTTGTTTAGCTGAAAGGAAGGTGACATTCTACACCTTGTTATTTTTGATTTACAAATTGTGGGGGGGAAATGGGGTTTATTTTTGGCCACTTTGAATAAAGTGGCCAAATCATCCAATCAATCTATTACTCAAGATCTAATTCAATTATATTGTTTTAAGCGGAAGAGAGTGCTGCCGAGTGCCTCGTATATGTTTTGAGATTGAGATAAAGTTTTCTACTTCTTCCTTGTTGATGTTGTTGAAAAACGGTAAGTGAGTTGGTCGACTTCATTTTTGTAAATAATGACTCTGTCCATAATGGTAATTACTTGACTGTTAATTTAACGTTATTAATGTAAACTTTTGTTATTATAATTAGTTAATTTCTACCCAAGACTTATACAAGATGAAGATGAACTTCGACTCTATTTATAGTTTACATTCTCTTCAATCCAACTTCTCTGTTATCCAACTCAGACCTCGGGTCTTCCGTACATAGGCATTAACGCAAAGTCTATGCATAATACTTTTTCATCGGATGCCAACAGTAAAGTTTTGTTGAAGATTTGAAGACCGTTGGTATCTATAATATGTTCTTTCAATGTAATTAAAAGTTGTGAAATGTTGTTTATATGTTGACACTATACGTAGCTTTCTACATCTCTGCTCTAGTCATACTTACTGTATGTCGCGTTTACTGGTATCATTTACCACAATCTTTATGGTTTTATTATTCGGTCGACGCTTTTTACTATCGCCTATGCCTCTATTTACAAGTATGTGATACACAAACCTTCAGTTTACAAGTCAAATTCAAACTCAGGATCATCCATCAAATTATATTCAACTTTAGCATCTTTAGTATCCACTTCTAAAGCAAACTTGTGTACTTGGAAAGGATGCATCTTTGATTCTCTAGTTGCACTTAAAATCACCCATGCCTTTTGTTCATCTCCTTTAACTTTAAATTTAACATCAATATTACCCTGAACTGTATTTAATGTCCCCCAAATCCAGGGCCAACTACTAGCAAACTCAATGTTTTTACCAATGGCGTCTTGAGCAATCGTCGATCTTCTCAAAAAATACAATGTTGAATTGATAATTGGTGATGATGATTTCTCGTAATTGAATATAACAGCACATGTGACTACCAATGCAATTGAATACAAAACAAAGTATTTTCGATTCTCATTACGCTTAATAAATGGGTCTGGAAGCTCTCTGTCTATGGTGACCGGTGGTTTATATATTGGCTTGGAATCACTACCAATAGGAGTTTTTGAAGTAGCAGCAGCAGCAGCAGCAGCAGCAGCAGCAGCTTGTTGTAAAAGAATTCCTGACTGACTGAGTGGTCGCACAAGTAGCGGACTTCTTGAAACAGCCCCAACTCTGTTTATAATTGATCTGGATAACATTAATCGGTTGTGTATGGGGAGTCTATTCAAAAAGTTCATAGATCTCTGCTGACTTTTTTTTTGATGAAGAGAAATTGAAAATTCAAAATTTCCTCTTCTAAAGAACTTGTAACCGTGCATTGTCATCACAACGCGTCAACCTCAAAATGGATATAATACGAGGTGCCTGCTCAAAAGATAAAGTTGGTGGGATGGTATACATAAGGGAGGACATAGTCCCCTCCATGCTAGAATGGAAAGCCATTGAAGACGAAAAGAATACAATAGCAATTCCTCTAAATATGCTTGTTGCTTTACAAGCAACAAAAGAATCATCTCCCAAGATGATCCTACAGATTAGCTACAAGTTGGATGATCAACAAGAAGGGCAAGAACCAATTAAGATGAAACTTCACTTCAACAATCGACCCACAATGAATAATATCAAGGATGCATTGCAAACAATCGTTGCCAGATCAAGAACCAGAGTTGAAGGATCGTCAACACCAACACCTCAGGCTGATGCTTCTGGTTCACCCGTGTCCTCGGCAGGTACTTCTGGAGCAAATGAATCAGCAACACCAACCCCATCTGCTGGTTCCTTCATTTCCAGTGCATTCAATCTATCGCAAGATCAATTAACTGATTCCAGTTTGTTAAAAAACTTTGATCTACAGCAGAAACTATTACTAGAAGACAAGAATCTACGAAACACATTTACTAAATCAGTAATGCAATTCAAACTATCGCCAACAATGTTTTGGTCAAGTCGCATAAACCAATTGCGTACATTTGCACTAACAATATCTCAGCATCGTGGTCCATACAACGTACTAAGTACAATAAAACCGGTGGCAACTTCTGATAACCAAGTGAATGTGAATGTGACCCGTAGTACCATTAATGAAATATTTGACATTTATCCCATCATTAAAAAGGCATTTTCTGATTTAGTACCGCAAAAGCTACTGGAGGGTGAATTTTGGTCTCGTTTCTTTAATTCCAAATTGTTTCGAAGATTGAGAGGAGATAAAATTGGACTATACAGTGGGAGGGGGGATGTGATCTTGGACAAGTATTTGTATATTGACGAGGAGAGTTTAAATGCGGAAGCTGCGCAAAAGAAAGATGGAGAAGATGGTAATTCTCCCAAGAGGCAGAAACTTAATGAAGAAATCAGCACTAGTCTGAGGAGTAGCTCCTTGAATGAGCCCGCAGTGAATAAATTTCTTGACTTGTTTGGAAACGAACAAGATAATTCACAAAAGTTGGGTAATCGACCTGATATGACCATGCGATACGAGGATGATGTGACAAATGCACTCAATTTGAGGTCGGGGTCCACCAAGGAGAATGAAATGATTATATTGATGAAAAATATGAACAAGTTGTCTTCGAAAATGATGAGTATGAGTGCGGCTGAGAATAACGATGCAAAGCCTGAAGCTACTGTTGATGGCTTATCGGCCCCTGAAGTAAATGAGTATGAAGAAGAGTTGGATTTGCATGATTTGAATGTAGTCAATGATACTCAGTACATAAAGTTGAGTATCAACACTAATAAAATCAGAGATCATTCAATTGATGTTGCTGGTGGTGAAACTGTTGATGTTGAAATGAATGATGCTGACTTGATAAATTATTTGCAAAGTCAAATTCCCCAGGAGTCGGTAATTGATTTGTCAGATACATTTAAAGGTAAAGAAGAAGATATCAACAAAACATCCACTGAAATCTCACAACTCGTGAGACACAATTTCAAGACTTTTAAACTGATCAACAAAGACGATTCACTTTCAATGACAAAACCACACAATATTGTTCCCGAATCCATGTATCAAGAAATAATCACCTACAATATAACCATTGTTGAATTTTTATCTCATTTTTGGAAATTGTTTCTCAATGGCAACAATCCAACGCAATTGAAGAAAATATTCACTAGTTTGAAAAATTGTCAAAATTCACTAACTGAATTCAAGAATAAAAGTTTAACACAATTGGATGCTATTGACATTGTGGCTGTGAATGAAAAACTACGAGATAAGATTCACAAGGATCTCGATGCGTGCTTGGAACCAATGGAGGTTAGTTTGGGCACGGCATTGAGGAAATATGCTGAAGCTGTAAAGAGTGCAACTGCAACTGCGAGAGAACAAGATGGAATAGTATCGCAAACTTAGTTTGACTTAAGAGGATACAATAATTAAATATTCATTCACGTCATTTTAATAAAGAGATACACACTATAACTCACAAATCAATCCAATCCATTCGTATGGATCAAACTTTTCCATATCGATTGCCATTTGCAGTGAATCAGAGATCAACAGACAAACAAATATAGCATTCATAAATTGTAAAACTCGCTTCATTTTGGACAAATCGTCACTTCTCTTGATGAGGATATAAACACTTTGTAGATTCAACTCATCAACTAACAAATCAACCAACTCAATAATCAATTGTCTGTCATTAACAAACTCGAGTAACTCATCTTCAAGTACAATTGACACATTCAGATTATTGATTATCCCATGGAGCTGTACTTGCCCATTAAAATCAATAATGAGACATTTGTGTTTGTGGTGACAAAAGGGGGGAATTGCGAAGTCAAAGATACCACTTGATTCCTGTGTTGTGTCGTGTTGAGGAGTACACTGGTGGTGACATGGTATTTGTAGGTTTAATTAATGATGAAGTATTAGGTGCTGGATTGAGATTCATGGTGAATGATTTTTGGCAGGTATTTGCGTGGGGATTATGAGCTGATTGAATTAATGGCAAGACGAGTTGGATGCTAATGAGAATAGAGTGGATAAGGAAGGGGAATATGGATAATATAGTTTTCTCTTTGGTAAAATCTTGACTTTTGTATACGAGCGCATGTTACAAATTCCCTTATAGGGGAGATGTATAGGTTTCAAAAGGAGATGCGCTCACAATTTCCTTATTGAAAAAAATTGAGCCGCATAGAATGGAACTCGATTAGTTTCCAAATTTCATGTGATATGCACGTGACACGCCACAAAAGCTGAAGAACCTTTTTTTCCTGATTTATCCATTCCTTTGAGATGGGCATCAAACCAAGAGGAAGACGAAAAGATAAACTATTACAAAGCTTATTACCCAAAATGGCTAAGAAGAGTATGTACTATGTTCAATCACATAACAAATTTCTATTGAGATACTAACTGACAACTCCTTTTTTTTTAGTTTCTAAAAGAAGTAGAGCAGCAAGAAGAGGTGACATAACTGATGAAGCACCGATAATCAGCACTTCGACAAAAGAATCACACGAAAACGATGGCGTTCGCAAGTCAATCATACGGACTCAAATCAAAAATGAGACTTTACTCAATAAGAAAATTGAAGCATCACGTAACCGCAAACAACAACAACAAGATTCCAAAAAAAAGTCATCTTCACTAAAACATAAAGTTGATCGTAGTGATAAATTACAAGGAATATTGGCATCCAAAATTGATGCTAGTATAGCCAGGGCAAAGTATGTTCAAAATGCCAGAAAATCAAACTGGGACAAGACAAATGCTAGTATTGAAATACGAAATCATATGATTGAGGAAGGTAAACTGAAGCAGTTGACGCAGGAGGAGATTGATCAAATGGAGGAGGATGAGTATGTGAGGAAATTCTATGAGGATGATGACATTGAGGAGAAGGATGGAGGTGCTGATGCTGCTGGTGCTGATGAAGCTAAAGGCGACGGCGAGGTTGAGAAAAAGACATTGGCTAATAACAAGTTTGCCTTGTTGGATGAAGTTGAAGCATGAGGTGAAACACAACTCTTACGAAGCTTACAATGATTATAGACATTCTTTCTTTTTTTTTCTTTTCAAATCACTCACTCTCTACTTAACCTCTAATTGACTTGAATATATGATGTATATCTTGTCTTCCCACGTGATAGTCTAAGTCCCTATCAAACTGTTGTCGTAAAATCTTGCCCAATCTGGTAAAGTAATCAATAAATAATGTCTCCAAATCACTCCACAACTTATCAATCAAATCACGAGTGAATAAGTTATCATTACCACTACGTCCACCACCAGTTGATTGATCATATGTTTTACGGAACTGTTTTTCAAACAATTCATGAATCAGTTCTACTTTGTACTTGATATCATCTTCACTAAATTGGGTTAAGAGTGACTTGGCAAGCTTCTTTTGTTGATGTTGGTGATGTTGTTGTTTGATTGAGTGAGAACTTGAATTCAAGTCACGAGTTGAGCCGCCAAGTGCTGCTAATTTTTCGCAATCTTCAATAAAATCAACCAATTTACCAATAGACTTGTGCACTTGTTTTGTAAAATAAACATCTTCAATTCGTTTGAAGTTTTGCGATAACTTCTCCAGCAACTTTTTGGTCGAACTGTTGCCAGTGCCAATATCATTGAGTTGCTGTAGAATGTAGAAAATGTTTTCCAAAATGGCCACATTCTTGTATTCGCGTTCCTTGTCATCAAATCCACCGCTATTCACCAATGGATCCTGTCTTGAAAACAAACTAATCAATGCATCTGTCAACTGCACATATGCCTTGTCAACCATATTACGAACCTTGGTTCCTTTGATATCGCGACCGCCAATTGATGATTCTGTAATTAAAAGAATGTAATTGACTTGCTTCACCGATGAAAGTATACCACTATTGGGCACAATTGTTGAATTCTTGATCGACTCAATTTGCGAATCGACAAATTTCCACCATTGTTGTTGATACTTGTCGCTGAGCAATTGAAGGAAGTTGTAAATTAAAAAGTCTTGGTTCACCACCGATTCTTGAATCGACTTCATTATATCCTCCACATGCAACAAAATTACAGGAATATTGATATCAACAGGATTGACATTCTTGATAAAGCTGGCAATAAATCCACCCAACACTTTATCAAGATTTTCAATAACGTCATTCGAAACAGAATAATTGTTATTGATGTCGGTGAAATCAAGGTTTGCAAAATATGCAGGATCAGCAAACTCTTCTCTTGTACCAAAGGGGTTAGTTTCTAAAAACTCAGCAAACTCAAGCGTAGCTGCATCATAATGGAAAAATACAACAATAAAATACTGGAAAATCATGACAATCATTTTGGATTCCTCAATCAAGCCAATAACTGCTTTGGAGCTCTCTAATTCGCCATTTGCAGACCCCTTGCCGATAATGTGTCTTTTCAACGATTCCAATTGTTCTCGTTTATCGGAATCAACTTCTCTACTGGTGGCACTACTTTGATTGAATCGACCTCCCTTTCTTGAAAATCTCAGTGATCTACCTTTCCTCAATGGAGCAAAATCCTCGTCGTCATCATCATCATCATCATCATTATAATGATCACCGTTTCCTTCATACAAGCCATCATTCAATGAAGGAGACAAGGACAGTCTCTCCAGTCTCCTAGTTGAGTACAGTAATGATGTTGCATCATAGTGAGAATGCAACGTCGAACGCGCCGTTTTCTGATCAGCTTTCAACTTCTTGGACTTTGCCCTCAACATTTTTTCCAATATTTTTGAAAACGTTTGATTGAATTGACCGTTAATTTCATCAAAATATTCCCTTCCAATTTCCTTCACGTAATAGGTGATTCCACTGTAAACTAAAAGCTCAGATAACCTCGAGGAAATTAATCTCGGGTCAGCATTCTCGATATCCTTCAATAGCTCTTTGCCGATTGCATCAATTCTCCGTCTTATAAATTCATAGAAATGTCTCACAAACCTGTTGCTAACACTTTCATACTTACTTTTGTATTGTTGTAAAGCCTTCAATGAGCTCAAATCTTGACCATCGTTAGCATGAGACGAATCCGATCTAATAGTAATCAAACCATTATACAAATTCAACAACTTGGATTCGAGAACACCAATTTGGTTAAACACATCAAAATTTTTGAACTCTCCAATGAAGTGCAAGTCTTCGGCTCCAACGGACACCTTTGACAAAATACCATTCAAATCATCGTACAACAATTTTTTATTGACAAATTTCAATTGTAATCCTTTGGAATGCTTATCAATGACATTTACATCCGCATTCAACATCTTAAAATTGAGATCCATTTTTTGAAATACGCGAAGCATATGTTCAACCTCGCTGGAAGCAACACCAACATCATTGGCTGACGTACTAGATAAATCAATATCAACTAACTTCTTGACTGTTTCCTGCTTAGTCTTGTTTAATTCTTTGGTTAAATTCTTGACAAGTGTATCGGCATCCATCTTTGAGCTCCAATTCAAATCATTCAACAATTCTTCTGCTTCTACGTCTTTCTCAAAATCGGGTAATGAAGTACGAATCGTGGGCTCGGGTGTTGCAGATGGTGTCTTTTTGGATATGTTTAACCCAGGCTCAAATGGTTCTTGCAACACATTGCGAGTATCATCACCATCCAATGTAGAGTTCGCATTGCCCGCTGGTGGTGCTCTTGAAGGTACGTCTCTCTGTGGCTCGTCATTCAAGTCAATTGCGTCATTGAAATCAAACGAATCGTCATGCGCTCCATTTATGTGGGAATCCAACATACCTTCCAATTCTCGCATATGTTCGTCCACTCTATTACCCCCCTCCAATTTTGTAGACTCTTCGATGAACATTGTGGAATTGGGGGATTTTTCGTTTTTCAAAACATTTTGCAAGGCATCGGATTGGTTTATGGCAACGCCTTTGTCACTTGCATCCTTCTTTCTATCATTCAAGCTCCAGGATGAGCCTCCTTGCAGACGTTGTCGTTGATGACCATAAATGCTCCCTTGCCCCGACAACAGTGGTCTCTTTTGAGAAGATGCGCTTGACTGACGCTCTCCTTGACCGGAAAGTTTATCACTGGAGGTTAAATTCTGGGTTTTGGTAGAAGCAACGACCGACGACGTTGATCCCTTTCGATCACTCACAAGTTCAATAGATGGAAACTTCTCCCGTGCATTTTGATCATCAATATTCAATTGTGGTTTTGGAGTTTGCTCTTTTACCGATTCAAGTGGTTCGAGCATACTCTTAACAGCTCCTTGTTGTGAGGATTTCATTTTCTTATAGGGAGAGCTACTGATATCCGCACCAGTTATGGACTTGTCATATTGCTCATCTTTTAAATCGGTGTTACCAAAAACAAAACTGTGAGAATCACTACTCAACATGCTTTTGGCGTCATCATTTCCTACCTTCTGAGCATATGGATGAGGCTTGTGTCTCTCGTTGACAGCGTCAGCTCTTATATTATCGGCACGCCCACTGCCGACAAGCACGCTATCTGCACGAGTACTATCATTCGTTAGGGACAGATTATGCTTATTGGGGTAGTAGCTTTGATCATTTGTTGCTGTAAAGCTAGTATTATCACTCCTGTTTGCCAAATGGCTGAAGCTCTGTTGTCGAGAATCAAGATCTCTTTGAGAAACGTATGGAGATGACTTTTGACTAGGCGCAAGTGTGCTTTGTGATTGACTGAAGGGCTCTTGAAGTTGATAATGTCTTGGTTCATTCGCATTTGAATGGTCTTCCAGTGGCGTCTCTCTTTGCAAAACCTGCATGGGCTTTTTTGGCAATTGTCCATTGACGGTGAAATCCAAGCCTTTGTACATACCACCGCTAAGTGTTTTTTTATGCGAGGGCGAAGTTTTAGTCGTGGGTGAAGCTTCACTGGCCATGCTGTGCTTTTCATTATGAGATGATTTATCCAGAGAAAACAAAGACGGCTTGTGGATGATCTTTTGCTTTAAAGTTTTGGTTGATTTTGTAGTTTCTGATTTCGGTGATTTTTGCTGCTTAGGTACTGTTTCATGCCTTGGAATCGACTGGAATGTTGGACTCGCAACTTGGGTTGGTGACTTGGGTACAGCTGGTAACATGAACTCATCCAATGTAAACCCATCCAAGTGGGGATACTTTCCTGTTGCAATTCCATAATGCTGACACAAGTATCGACAAAACTTCCAAATTCTCGAATCTTCTTCATCACACTTCCAATAATATTCCTTCGTTATGATCAAGATCATTCCATCGGACCCCACTTTTCTAATGAGCAGCAATTCGGATAAATCCCAAGTTCTTCCAATTTGGAAAACTCGTCTATCGTCCAGAAATTTCCCTTTTTGCAACAACATTCTACCTGAATACTTCTTGCACAACACTAATATTCTACTCTTTGATGGTCCCGGGTTGATGTTTGGCGGTGGGGGATGGCTGGAATAGTGAGAAAACTCTTGTACACTAATGTGGGCAATATAAGAAACCTCATGTACTTTTTGTCCGTTATTTTGAATTGTTTTGGAATAGCAATCAGTAATGATTTTATCGGTAATTTGTTTCCTTTGCTGTTCCGGATTGGAGTGGGCGCTGGCTTGACTGGGGGAGCCAGGAGTAGGCAGCCCTCTCGGATAACTATCACGACCAATCGAATGGAACGACGATCTAATCGGAGAGGTTGCGCCAACCGGAACATTCGCAACTGGGGTTGTGGTTGTTATAGGGTGAGGGTGAAAAGCGCCTTGTTGAGGAGTACGGAATTGTTGCTGTTGCTGTTGCTGCTGTTGCTGTTGCTGCTGTTGCTGCTGTTGCTGTTGCTGCTGTTGGGGTGGCGGGGGGTATGGTACATGCGAGTATTGTTGTGGAGCTTGACGCTGTGCATAGTATTGATTGTCATCAGCTTGTTGCTGTTTCAGCTTAGATTTACCAGGACTTCTAAACATACTCAATTGTTTGGAATAAAATGGTCCAACCTAACAAAGGTCAAAAATATGGTGTGTGTGAGAGAGTGATGTATGCCGAGTGTTGAGAACAAAGGGTTCACCACACTGTTGACTTTTTTTTTTTTCCTTTGATTTTTGTTTTGGCTGTTGTTCTTTCTCTTTTTTTTATTAGGTAGTAGTAATAGGTACAGTACGATACGTAATGTACAACGAAGTTCACCGTGTACAATCACTTTGTGCTTTCAGTGTATACAAGAACATTATCGTAAATAAAACAAGCTATACATGCCCCAAGAACTAAAATACTAATTTTCTAAAACCAAACACTCGAAAACTCAAATACATAATTGATTCATGAATTGCGTGTATAACAACACCCCCACCCCCAGTTAAATGTTCATCATACCATAGTGAAAAGTTAAGTTACTTTGCATGAACCATTTTCCAAAACAGGTTCGAAAGCGGTTACACATCCGATGGGGCACCAGTAGATGTCGCCTCAGTGGTGACATGACTTGTAACCTTGCTTCCATCATCAACATTGGTAGGTGCAACACTACTATGATTGCCACTACCACTGCCGTTCTCATCTTCCTCGGCGATAGCACCAAAAGTAGCCTCTCTTGATGAAACGACGCCTGTTGTTGCAGTCCTTGCTGGCTGCGCCTGCTCTGTACCGATTCCCGCATTGGGTCTACTCCGGTCGTCACTGTAAAAACCTTTATCCTGCTGAAGCGATTGTGATTGTTGTTGAACTTGAGAATGATATCCACCACCACTATTACCACCGCCACCGCTATTCAATGGCATCATGCTCATGAAAAATTGTGGAGCTTGAGATGTTGTGGGAGTCATACCCGTGGACCAATCTTGAGGAGCCAAGAAATTGGAAGGTGAGGGGAATGGAAAGATGTCATTCACATAGCGAGATGGTAATGCTGATATTGGGGTCTGCTCTCCATTGACACCACCACTAGCACTACCACCACCACCAACACCACCACCACCGCTATTGCCAAAACTTTGTTGCATCTGCAGCTGCAGCAGCTGTTGTTGTTGCTGTTGTTGTTGCTGTTGCATTTGTAGGTTTTGTTGACCATGCTGTCCAAAGAATGATATCTGTGGACGACTTTTTGTTGCTGAATCTTGTGGCTGTGCTGATGGAAGCTGTCCCAGCAGCTCGCTAGTAATTACGGCACTTTGAGGCAAAGCCAGCAGTTGCAGTAGTGGGTGCAGTTGTTGCTGATACGTTTGTGGGTGCGGCAGTTGCAGACTTTGTTGATTAGACGCGTTTTGATTATACTGCTGATACTGCTGGTTAAATCCCTGCATTGAGTAGTTCATATACGAGCTACTGGATGGTCCCTGGTTCATGGAATAAAACGATCCTGAATTGAGATTCACCCCCGAAGGCGAAAACAAATTATTATTGTCCGCACTCATGACTTCATTATTGTTGTTATTACTGTTGCCCAAGTTGTTGTTTTGTCGTTCCCCCGCTTGAATGTTGTCTCCTATATGAGGTGCATTTACGTTGCTCCCACCACTACTGCTTCGGCTATTAACACCACCTCCGCTTGATTGGGTTAATGGGTTAGGTAATCCTGGATAAGTAGCGCTCGCTGGCGATGACGTCTGCGATTTGGAATTGATTGGAAGTGGTAAAGTTGGCTTTCGTGAATCAGGAGACCGAAAAGAGGAGTAGCCACTAAATTTTGCCGATGGGGTTTGCGTACGCATCAAGTGATTAGTAGCTCCGTATTTGCTGTTTGCAGTATTATGAAGCACATCCCCATCACCAAGATGCATTGAATGTTGAGCATTACCAATGCCATGATGACTTCCACTCGTACTACCACTTACGCCTGTGTGGTTATTTGACGATTGATTCATTGAAGAACTGGTGTTTTCCACTGCAGTAATTGTTCGTGCGGTATCAGTACTTCCTGTTTCCTTTATATCCAAATTGAATGTTCCCGACTTGGTCTGATTCCCTTTTGCGTCGGTAGGAATTTGCACCCTTAAAACTGGTCGTGATGAGTTTTCCTTGCGTCCCATGTTCGGCGATGGAGTATTTTGCTGCAGTTGCAGAGGTGGCAGACTTTGCAGGTGGCTGGAAACGGTGATACTGGGTTTCTTGTACTTGTTGAAAGGTGGGACGTTGTTTAGTGATATTTGTGATGGAGGCGGAGGCGGGGGTGAGCTCTTGCTATTGAACACCTTGGGATTACGACTTTTATTCGTTGTTGCTGTACTTTGGCGATTGCGTGGTCTTTTCCTCGTACGTGTCAGTATCTCCCCTTCAGATGTATCATCTCTTTCATCGTCATCATCTTCATATTCGTCCTCACCAAACATATCTTGATCAACATCGTCATCATGCAAATGTGCTGTGGTACCAACAACACGTCCTTTTTTATCAGTTAGTGGTTCATGCAAATGACGCTTCTTACGATATATCAGATAATTTTCCGGTGATTTTGCTTCATGCACATGTTTTCTAGTGTTTAATGTCTTTTCATAGCAATTGAGTACTTCCTTGGTATCCACGGTAGAGTATTCATAAATCCTATTGTTATTCCCCACTATTATCACAGATAGATCCACTTGACATAAAACTGCCAATTCATGAGCCTTTTTAAAGAGTCCGGCTTTACGCTTGACAAATGTCACTGTTCGATTTCGATCGTCTGATAAAGGCTGGATCTCGATCTTTCTCCTACCCATAGTAACTTCTTTTTTCTCTTATTTCCAATCTGATATATGGAATGTGAAGGAGTGACAGATGTGATCTTCTAATTACAACAAGATGGTTGATTGGCTTCAATACCCTTGGCAAGTACAATGTCTAACAATATTTTGTTGTGTATTTAAATACCAATTGAAATTAACCTCAATCATTCACCAAAAAAAATAAATAAAAAAAAAAAAGAGGATTTGGTAAGAAACGATGCGTCTACTTTTGTGAGGGTTTTCTACGACACCACTAGTAACAAAGAAGAAGATGAGGATCCTTAGTTCTGTCTAACACAAAGATGTACTAGAACCAAAGTTCCTATTTTTGGATGATGATGGGAGGGGAAGGGAGGAAAAGAGATGACACGAGCGTACATATATATACTTGCTTGAGTGGCTGTTGATGAGCTTGTAATGTGCCATGATTTCCATCAGCCCAAATGTAGAGGATTGTCGAGTGCATAGGGTTTTGGTGGCAGATCTACACCACCAATGAGAAGAACAACGCTGATTCTTCGCCCCAGTCTAAATCTCGTTCTAGGCTCTCATTCCTACGATAGTCTAGAACCAGAAGTTGCTATCTTTGGAACAGACCATAGGGTGACTCATGTCGTGTGTGTTAAATCGAGACAGTATACAAATCAATGAGTCTGGTTCTTGCATATCGGCATGGTCGCAAAGAAGGCTTACACAATCACCCAGAATAAAGAGGTAGCCAGTGACAGTTGACTGGGTTACATTTACAAAAGCACAATTATAAGTATAGTTTGCAACACAAACGGTAAAGTGGCATATTAGCGAGTAGACTTTCCCCATTAGGATAAGGAAAACGAGGAAATACCTCATCACCATTGAATCGAGGCTATGTTATTTGTGTAGGTCAAAAAGCGATGAAACGGGTTGCTCAAAAACAATAGAAAATGAGATCGAAAAAAAAGATCCTTCGTGATGAAGTGAGAATTTCTTGCTATCATGAGATTTCCTTCTATTGAAGACCTCAACAGCTTTAATGGTTTCGAAGTGTTCTTGAATTTAACATGTCTGTCCTAAAATATTAAAAAGTGGTGCTCTTGAAAAGTCTTTTCTTGAATGAGGCTTGTAATTGATCGATAGCTCATGCGTTGCTATTTATAGACGACGTATTTGCTTCCCACAATTAAAATCGGACAATGGGTTTTTGAGTTACAATGTAAAAGAAAAGCCGCATCTAAATTAAAAATTTCAGAATCTATTTTTAGAAGCACTACTCCATATACCACTATCGAGTGAAGTTTGAGAAATACTACTGTTTTTTAAGAATAAAATTTCCTAGTTGTATTCTTTATTTTAAGGTGAGAGATGATGATTTTAAGTTAAAACAAGCTTCAAAAGCGTGCTTTATATGTGGAGACTCGCAAAACTTTTAACCTTCTCACGTACTTTAGAAAACAACACTATCTGTCAATGGTCTTTAAAGCCCATACCCCCATTGTACGATATAACCACTATCATTGTAAGTGAAACAAAATTGTTGGCGAAAACGTAAAGACGCTCCTCGTCGGGTTGCACAAAGAAGGGGTTTGACATTGCCATATTGTTTTAACTACTGACACTAACACGCGCTGGTACATCGGTTCGGCACATTTATACAACCGCGTACAAAGCTTGGCGGATTTAAAGCCTGTCTTTCAATTGCTCCGCAAAAGTTTTTAAAAACGTAATTAAGACTGTAATGTAAGATTTCCGGACTGGGCTGTCGACGGTTTTATCGCAATCTCCGCTAAAAAATGTCTCAATAAGAATTCGCCTTCTTTTCGATGCCGAGTATTCTCATAGAGCCTAATTGGCAGCTCCGACGCCGAAAATACACTCCAAAAGGAGAACAAGAACCAAATGCATGTTTTATTTAAACACCAAGTATGAACGGCATTCCAAGCAAGCAGGTTGTTGATGATATTTATTGCAAGCCATAATGGTGCTTGAGAAAAGAATTATTTCTCAGCACATAAGATTCCTATGCGCATGACATACTGAAACCGAGAAAGACCTTATATACTCTTACGCCATACCTGTAAAAGAGTGAGCTCGTTGCAGTAGTAAATGTGTTTCAAATTGATTCAGCTCACCGTATTATTGAAATATATCTTATTTGAGTAAAATGGCGAGTAGCAATGGGCCAGCAGGTATGGTATAATAGAGTGGTATAGCAGAAAGTATATGCATCAATCCACCACTGAGCTCAACAAGTTACATCTCGTCCACCTCTCCTCATAAGCGTGTGCGCTTCAACCTACAACTTTCCCTTCTTATATTCCTAATTATCTCTCCTCATACATTTCATTATACTGTTGCAAAAACTTTGATATGTTAAAATTTGACACACCATAGAGAAATCCAACTTCGAATTACAAGATCCATAAACTACATCTCACTTGTTCTTCTTCACTAACATTCTTCCCCACCCCCCTCAGAAATTGACAATATGACGAATAGTAGTCTCAATGAACGCCAAGTTGTTCCTAACAATCAAGAAATCACATCCTGGGCTCATGAAAATTTGGCATACCAAAATGACAAAAGTTAACCTCAATCAAGTAAAAGCTCTCTGGAACTCACTGAAACCGAAAATGAACACAGTATAATCATTCTCCTTGAACCTGTAAAGCTTGTTCCTGATGGAGTTAGAGTCATTCCTGTTCCAGAGGTGCAACCACTTCAATATTTGGAATCTGGTACATCTGCAATTGTTGATGAGAAACGACTTCATGTATGAGGAATATCGCGGCACTCGTGCGACGCTCATTTGAAAACTCATCTTGATGGTTGGTTAAGTTTGCTGATGCAGTTTTGATGGTATTGGTTGTTGGTTTTTTATGTTTTCATGAATTGATATCTTTTGTTTTACATTACTTGGGAAGCTTTGTGTTGAGAATGGGCCAGGTTGTAGATGATGATCTCTTTGCCGAATTTTCTTGCTCTTTGTTCATTTACTTTCTTTTCAATCAGTTGTCGATGTTCATGCACTGTGCAAAATATCCGTGTGTAGTCGCTTTTCTTGAGAAACTGAACCCCAGAGCGTGTTTTACCAGTTGCAAAGGAAGTGACCATACATGAACTAAGACTGCAGTCGTTTTTGACTATGGAGAGCTCTCTTTTTAGAAGAAAATTTGGTCTAGATCCTTTTCGAGTTCTAATTTGTGTGTTTTTGAAAAGAGCGTCTCTTTGTGATAGGGGTGCGAAGTAGAAACAGAATTATTTCAATTGTAATAACTACGTAAAGCACTATACTCCATTATTCATATTGATCCTACGTGCCGTACACCGTCGCATCGTGTCCATCGATGAGTTTGTTCCGCAAGTGATAACTAGTTTTGTTAAAAACTTAGTTGAAGTTTCAAGGGATGGCCTGGTCCAATTAGCTACACTCTTTTGACAAAAACGTATCACTTTAACTCTACCTACATATACTGTAGATTCATAGTATTAATACACCACAAACCAAAATTTACGGAAAGGGAGAGGGTGGGATCGGCACGAAAAAGAACAAATACAATTAAGCACAGTAGCTGTCGTCTAAAAAGAATAAAAAGTGAAAGATTTCCTTCCTATTAGAGTTTCGTCACCTTCATCGCCAGCATCAGCAAGGTAAAGAGTTTTCAATTTTGCATCTCTACGAACAACATTATCCATACGTGTCACCCTATAATTCTAGTCCATTTGACGACTCCCTTGATCACCATCAATTTCCAATCATACGCAGGCGCGTTGAACATAATAGAGGCAATAAAATCATGGTTTGTCGTTGTACTATATGTGGTAAATGGTTACATTCTAGACGGAAGGCGATTGAACATGTTTCTATTCAACACAACATTGAGCATGAAGCTCGGGAAAGGTTCTTTTATAGTATAAGTGTTAGGTGAACAGGATTATGAAAAAAAGGAAATGCTTGCTGCTTTTGGCCCATAAATCGTCCCATCTTAATCTACAACTGTGAAATAGACCATAGTCACCCGTTTTTATTTGTCCAATTCAAAAAGGGAATAGAAGTTTGCCAATGCTGGGGAAGCGAAAAAGCAAAAGAGAAAGTAGGAGATGGGTGTATACTGAATACAAGAGGTTACAATCTATGACATCATTTGATTTATGAAATTAGAAATTATAATGACACAAACCCACAATAGAAGTATAGGTAAAAACATAGAGTAGATGTAAAAAATCCCACAACATTGCCACCGTCGGGGAGGAAGGGGAGCTTCGTGTTGATCCTCAAATGAAAAAGCTATGTAATTAAGAATTAATCTTGAGGTGTTGATATTGTAGATGGGTATACAAGGAAAATTAGTCATTTGTGTTGAATGCTTAGGTTCACCTTATCAAGGATTTTCCTTTCCACCTCTCCCCTTTGAATCAAAGTGGTAGCGTAGTTATCAGACTAAAGTGGAAAATAATACATTTAACAAAATGATTCTTTTGTTGTACCAGTGTACAGCAAATTATTCAATAGAGTATATATACGTCTCCTGCATCGTTGACTAGTTATACGACATCTGCCGAAAAAAAAATACAGGATACACAACAACTGCACTCCACAACTGCACTCCACAACCGACCTAATCAATCACCGACACGAACAAGGCGAGCACTCGATCTGAAAACTTTGAATATGGCCAGCTCCATGAAATCGCGGTTTAGGATCACTCTGTTGGTAACCTTAACAGCTTTGGCTCTTATTTATTACATCGTGTCTCAAAAGTCTGAACTATCCACCAAGAATCCAGCAGGAAACCTCAGGTTTGACTATGAATCATACAAGTCCTTGGAGCAGCAAGAATACCTACTTGAACAACAGCTTGCCCAGCAACAGGCTACCGAGACACTAAGCTCGCATGTTTTACCATCATTACCACCAACACAATTAGATGATCCAAGTAACCCCAAGAAATTTCTTGGTGAAGTTAATGCAGTTCCACCACTGGAAATTCCACCAGTATCTTCTGGCAAAAAGGAACTACTAGGGGTTCCACCTCAAAATCTATTCCTCAAAACTGTCACCAAATCTGAGCCTCCGGTACCGAAAGGTTTGACACAAACGTTGGCAAATAATTACATCAAGCCATTGAAATTCAGAATATATTCGCACAATGTGAAGAATGGTGGGACACATGATCTAATTCCCGGAGAACTATCCTGGGATGAAAGAGTGAAAGACATAACCTCGTCCATGAAATTTCACTCCACCGAATCCACAATTTTTACCTTGCAAGAACTTTACAAATATCAATTGCTAGATATTCTTGCTCAGTTGAATAAATTCGACAAACAATGGACATTCTACGGAGTGGGGAGAGTCAATGGGGAGGAGTTGGGAGAGCTAGTTCCAATAATATACAACACAAATCAATGGGAATTGTTGTATAATGACACATTTTGGCTAAATGACAAGGACCCCAGGTCTTCTTTACAGGGATGGGATGCAATATACACCAGAATCGCATCAGTCGTAACACTTCGTCATAAGCAACTGAACAACATCATAAGTGTATTCAATACCCATTTCGACCACATTGGCAAAACTGCAAAATCTGGCTCATCTGAATTAATATTGAAGAAAATCAATCAGTTGGTTGAGTGGAGTGAAAATCAATGGCCCAGTTTTGTCGCGGGCGATTTCAACGCTGAGCCAAATGAAGCTTGTATCAAACAGATCAAAGAATTTATGGTTGATAGTGTTTCGCTAGCCTCTGTTGGAAATAGGTTCGGACATTTCAAATCAACGGTAACGGGATTTGAGGGGGAAGTTTTGCGGGACGGTGGTCAGAACATTGATTATATTTTTGCTCCAAAGTACACAAAGCGAATTGACCAAATAGGTGGCACAAGCGGAACTACTTCAATTTGTGACAAAAGTATCAAGTCAAATATATTTGAAGAAAAGGCTGACTTAGCATTGATTCAATTTGGAATGTTGCATTCCAAGTTTAACGGACGTTACATGAGTGATCATCGCCCTATAGTTGCTGATTTCATCATCAATCACAAATGTCAAGAGTAGAACGGAGTTTTGAGGCATATGATGCTGTTAAGTAGCTTAGATTGCATTTAGAGTAAGTTGGACAAACAATGATGGAATGGTTGCATTGTAGATCAAGCTTTCGAACAGAACCCATCTTTCTCTATAATTACTGTATCATGGCCCCATGTGTTCAATGTCGCAAAAAGAGGAAAAATGCAGTGAATTGCGTCATTGGAAGTACAGTCAAAATTTATCTCAAAAGCGAAACAGTGATCAAAGTTTTGATCCCCATGGATTAAACATTTGCCTCGAGAAAAACATATAGAATAGGTACACCACAAAGTTTAAGACGTATCGGATTATCCAGGTACATATTTTGACAAGGGATACGCTCAAAGTTCCAAGACTTTACCTTGAAAAAACGTGTGTTGCTCATTTCTTATTCGAGTTCTCCGCATATAATCCTTGAAGCCCAGATTTCAAGTATCGAAACAAATTATCGACAAGCCACGCTTTCAATGACTCACTGCTGAACGATCCCATTATTCTAGAAGATATAGATTTCCAAACTCACCATAAATCATGACATTTGTATCATCATCACCATCTAAACTATCAGCAACATACTTGTCATCTAAGAAATTACCACCGCCTCCGCCTCTACCACCTCATGACCCTCCAATACATAGCCAACACCACAAGGAGACTTCAGAAATTCTCAAATCACATCCACAGCTTGGTTCAGTGCCCGTCATGAATTCCACAGATAGTAAGGACCATCGCCAGCGACACAGCCACGTTGATGTTGGATATGAAACTAGCAGCAGTTTTAGCCCCGAAAGTAATGGCAGCATCAGCAATGGTAACCTTGATGTACGCGATTACAAACTGCGAATATCCACCTCGTCTTCCTCGCCGCCATCAAACCAGCCACTCAACGCAACACCGATACAACAATCAGGATCCATCAACTCCATGCTAAGTCAAGAGGATGTTGAATACTATTATACAAAAGTCATCAACTACGAATTCAGGAGCCTACAATTGGATACTGATCTTCAAACAAAATCACTTTTTGATCTCATTGATTATTGCGAATCTCTATATGAGAGTGCCAATGAATCGACCGATCACTTGCAAGCTATCAAAAGTTATACAAAGGGATTTTTGATTTTCAATTACTTCATAAACAGTTTTGTCATGTTTCATTTCGATGGATTTGATGCATTCATTGAACTGAATGAACAAGATTTCATCATATATTTAAATATCTTTGCATTCTACAATACCGACCAAGTTTTCCAAAATGGAAATTATACTGTGACGTCTACTGAGTTACGGCTGTACATCAAACTGTATCTTACCAAGAAGAATTTGTTGAGTTTCGATCTCGAAGAATTATATGAGTGGTTGTTTCAGTATATAAACTACCTCCGAGAGAAAGACCAGGTTGGAGGTGGTGAAGAAGAATCTTATGATGCCCTGGAACCAAACAGGGCATTTGTGGATGAAACTGAAAGCAGCAGTGTTAGCAGTCGATATGAGGACCAGTTTCATGGCACCAAAAGCACCAACAATGGCTCAAGTGATGAGTCTAATGAATTTGATGATGAGTTGTCATTTGTTAAAACGGATTATCCACCGGTGCTGAGGGTCGGTCAAAGCTCTCGTCAATCGTCCTTGGGTTCTCTTGACGGATTCAAAGTGCGCTATCCATCTGTGCATTTGCCAAAACAGAACGGTCTGATTAATCCACCATTGGATAAGACAGTCAATGCTAAAGCAATGAAAAAGCCACCTCCACCTATTCCGCTTACAGTGCCGCCGAATTTGCCCAATCAGAAGCTGACTTCTGCCTCAGTAAACATTGCAGAGGATTCTCGTGCGACGAATGGTCATTTGGGTAGAAATGGCAAGGTCAAGGAGTCTGACAAGATTCATAATCATCACAACCACCACCACAGCCACAGCCACAGCCACAATCGCAGCCACAGTCCTGAAAATCATGAAAACCCATACCCGAAAGATGACATTGTTTCAAAAATAGGTGTCGAGGATGTAATTCTAACAAATGTCTCTGAAAACACTGGTCTGCTCAATGATCCGTTGCGGTACGATCGTGCATCAACTAGACCCCGCATTTCCACAACCCAATCTGAAAACTTGAACGCAAGACGTGATGTTCTTGATCCATCACTGACAAATCAGAGGTATTTCCAGACAACCCACTCTGCGCCGAACGGTCGTCAACATTTGCATCCACAAACTAGTGCATCTTTTTATCAGCATTCTACCACCCCAATGCCGTCGTTTCCTCCTCCTTCAGAACCACAGCATCAGCCTGTATTGTATCCAGATTTCGGTCCATCCCATAGTAATGGCAGTACTATGCAATATCAATATCCTACCAACTTTTACCAATACCCTCAACAATACCATCAGTCCAATTACCCACAACTATACGCTCATCCTTCTTCACATGGACATCCAATGATACCGGCTCATGTATTAGAACAACAGGAACAAATCAAACTGAGAAAGATGAGCATATTAAAGGATTACGCTATTTGCGGGTTGAGAAACTTTGGATCATCATGCTATATCAATTCCACCATACAAATGCTCTTTGGTGTCTATTCATTCAAAGTCATATTCAATCGTGGGTATCAAAAATATGTCAGGGATCCCAGTTTTGTAAAGGTTATGCAACATCCCAACTCTCACAAGAAGGATTCGGTTTTATTGAGTGAGGCAATTGCAGGATTGTTGCGCACCTTTCAACAAAATGGGGGTGTTTCAGTCTCACCCACGAAGTTCATTCGCGTTACCTCGTTGTTGAAACCGAACTTTAACATCCCCCATGAACAACAGGATTCGCAGGAGTTTCTTTTGTTTCTTTTAGAAAGACTACATGCTGAGCTTTGTGACAAAACTACGGATAATTTTGATCCTGCGATTTTGTGTGCAAAATGGAATATCAATGTGTCTATTGAGAGTCAGCCGTCTTATTTCAAGTGGTGGAAGTCTTTACACGAACAAGAAGGGTCAAGCCCAATACTGGACTTGTTTCAGGGGCATTTGCAAAACAAACTTCGTTGTAACAAGTGCGGTTATGAATCAATTACCTATTCAACATTTTCGATACTCTCATTGCCTATACCAAATACAAAGAGAGCCAATGAAGTTGTTGATTTAACGTCATGCCTCAGTTACTACATTCAAGATGAAACACTTTCCGGGGAAAATGCATGGAGATGCCCCAAATGCCATGGAGAAGTACCAACGGTAGAGAATCATCCAGTATTTGTGCAGAAAAAGGGACTATTCAAGTTAGGTAAATCAAAAAAATCATCATCAACATCCGATGGCAGTAAATCTTCATCAGCAGACACAATATCTACCAAATCACTCAGTTTTGTTAAATTGCCTCCAGTATTATTCATCCATTTGTCAAGGTTTTCGATGTACAACTTGACTGATAAACTAAACACTCCCATTCGGTATCCGATTGAGCTTCACTTCAACAATGAAGGACACAAAATTGTGTACAAGATTTCTGGGGTCATTAACCACTATGGTAATTTGAAAAGCGGTCATTATACTGCGTTAATTAACAAATCGACAGTAAACGAGCTGAAACATGACTTGGAAAATTTAAAACACCCTTGTTGGTGTAACTTTGATGACGAAAATGTCCGACCAAATCTCAGCAACGGTACCTTGAGGTTTGGTGTTGATGGACGCGGTCAAGATGTGACACAAATGATATCGACAGATGTGTATGTATTGTGTTATGAACGTGTTGACGCTTGAATAGTTGAGCGATTAGCAGAGAAAAATCAGTGGAATACTTCATTTTAGATAGAATATAATGATTAGACAGTTCAACATACTAAAACCATATCTCGTGTAGAGGTCCGCAAATTCACTGGGTCATTATACATTGCCACTCTCTACCAATTGATGTATATTGGAACAAAGGAACGCAGATATGTTAGCACTGTTTTCTTTGTTCGCGACGTGTAGCATTGTTTTCGCTACAGCTGATGTAAGCATTTGTTGTCCTCTGTGTTCTTGCCCTCCTAATTTTATGAACCTCTCTCTTAAGCGAGATTTTACAAAACGCAATTTTCTATACATATATCGCATCAACCCAACCACCCAGACACCCACATCACATCTCTTATGGCTCGAGCAGAAATCGGTACTTCTAAATATGAAGCCAAAAAATTGAAAGCAAGCGGGTTACAAAAGTTAAAGTTTTATTGTCAAATATGTTCCAAACAATGTCGTGATGCCAACGGGTTCAAAAACCATCTTCAATCAAAGTCTCACTTAGGTCGAATATCTAATTTACAATCTAGTGGAAAATCTAATAGTATAGTTTCCAACTACTCCCAGCAATTTCAAACTGACTTTTTGAGCCTCTTACGGGTCAGCCATGGTACCAAATCAATTAATGCCAATAGATTCTATCAGGAATATATCCGACAGCGTGATCATATACACATGAATGTGACACGTTGGAAAAGTTTGACTTCATTTGTTAAACACTTGGGCCAAAATGGGCTAGTTAAAGTGATCAAAACTAATGATAACGATGATGATGAGTCAGTGGATAGTGAAGGTTTCAATTTGGAGATTAGGTTAATTGACTCACAAGAAGTTGAGAAATTAAAGACTAGAGAAGAAGAAAAACATGTAAGGGTGGATAATGAGATGAATGATAAGTTGATTCAAGAGCAGATCAAACGTGGACAAGAAATGGAAATGAAGAAACGAAAGGACTCTCCTATAGAAGAATCTGCTCCAAGCACAATCATTCCTGAAGGGGGTAGAGAGTCCACCAGTAGAACATTAACACCAATCAGGCTAAATATCAAGAAGAAGTCAGTGGGAAGGTTGAAAGTAGCATTTGACAATGATAGTGAATAGAGTACTGTTGTTAAGAAGATAATTGCCACGTTTGCCATCTAGATTGGGCGTTTGAATCTTATGCATCAGCTGGATTGGTTAATGAATACGCTGCAATATAGCGAGATATGTGAACTTAGAGTGCACTCTCTCTGACTGAAGCAGGGATGAGCTCAACGGCAACGCGACGTTGTCGAGAAATGGAAAGCCAGCAACGCTCTTCAAAATCCACGTACATCTCATCACTTACATGTTGTCTTGACTAATTACTGGACCTCTAGAGACGGTGGGTATTGGTTAGCTCCATAGTCAATTAAGCTCACGCTATCCAAGATACCGGAGAGCACATTCCTTGTGAGTGATATCGCAAAACAAGAACGTACATATATCATCGTTATGGAAAACCTTATGGACCTAAATGCCAGAGTGGGGCCTTTGCTAGTTTTTTATTGAGAATTAGAGGCGAAACACCTATTCTTCTTAAAGATTCAGTAAGACATTCGCGCACCAGTTCGTATAAGTCCCCAAATTAGATACTCACCCTGTCGACTGTTAGCTTCGAGGTACCAGTTTTTAGATATGTATAGATAGAACGCAGATGAACACTTTATTCTATATGAAAGTCTGGCCCGTTGAGCACCAACATTCAAATGCCCTGAAAACGGAAGCGTTGCAGCACCATTTTTGATTGATACAGTTCAACAAAGAGCAAGAAGATTCGGCAAAGGGATCATCATCTACAACCTGGCCCATTCTCAACACAAAGCTTCCCAAGTAATGTAA
>OGTJ01000155.1_pt1 | contig 36514 bp, 14 predicted proteins | sample 1574611 | NCBI WGS metagenome assembly OGTJ01 (sample SAMN03295858, study PRJEB24534) | human gut metagenome | isolation source: fecal sample 1 from infant 9 | host: Homo sapiens | place: USA: Pittsburgh, PA | collected 2014-07
GCTCTAACTATGCGTGATGCTCTATCAGCAACGTGGGGTGCTGGCCTCCTTTATCATAAAAGCTGTAAAAAAATCATGAGTAGCTTTTCCCAAACAGTCCAACTATATGAAATCTCATTCCAAATTCTAAGCCTCTTTCGTTTCATAACCATATGAAATGACACGCAAGAATACACGGGGGATGTACTATGTTGCATCCCCGCTGTATACAATACTCATGACCTTATACAATCACATTTGTTTGGCTAAGGAGGCCGATTGTAACCTAGGACCCGACCATCGGTTGCAACTTTACTATTCTTTTATTTTTCTATATTTAGAACAAGTTAACAATGTCACATAAAACGCTGAAAAAAATTGTTTGTCTCATAACACGTCATTGGTTAGAGGAGTTAGTCGTGCGCAAAGCTCATTTATTATATATTGTCGCAATTTGGTCTATTGTCGTAACTTTTCCACTTAAGACACAAGCTTATTTGAGAGACTCATTGATGCCCATGAATCAAGAGATTACTCACAAAGCAGTACCATAGCAAAAGGAGCTTATATAAGCTATAGATCTAACTAGTGCAAACTGCTAGCTATGCTGGATAAGTGAATGCAACAGTAATTATTTGAATATTAAACCTTACCAGTAAGCATCTAGTATTTCTTGAATCAATCGAACACCAACTGCCTGATGTAAGCTTTTAGTTTGTCTCTTCCATTACAGCGTCCTTCAATTACCCCAAAAAAAGCAAAACAAGGCCTAACCACGCGTAAACAACGCGTGTAAGCATTGACAAAACATGTTAAAACTCTTAATACCATCTTGTCCTCCTCACTTCAATGCCAAGTACTCAGTAATTGTCCTCATACTAGTCTGTTCCATTTTATTTTGTCTCTTTTGCTCATTAGCTCTACGCCTTTTATCCCTCATGGCATTCAACTTCATCTTTATTGAACTAGTTGTTGAGGCTATTGTTGATGTGGTTGATTTTATTGAAACGTTGCTTGATTCCACTTTTTTCAAATTTGACATTTTGTGATGATGTTCTGTTTGACTATTGGTGAGTGAAGAGGAGTCGTTATCAACTAGAAGGAGAATTGTTGTGCCATTTTATATTGACTTTTACCTCAATATTGATGTTTATGAATTAGTAAGCTTCAATCAAGTGAGTCACAATCGCAATTGCGAAATAACAACCAATCAGCTCCATGTACAGATCCAAACTAACCTAACTTCAATTTATCATAACTTGAACAATACGATCAGCGCTTTCTTTATTGTGTTCTTTGATGACTAATTTATACAGAAAACCCCCCTTGTACATACAATAACAACTTGGTAGCATTACAATTTCTCTCGTAAATTAACAATTAACTCCATACTTTTTTCTCCCTTATGCGCGGCTGATAAATTTTCTCGTAAATTCAAAAAAACTCTTAACTCCTAACGCCTTTTTCTATGATATGTATTCTAGAATTACCAACCTCCAAATTTATTACTTTTCCTTCCCCCCTCTCCCACTCTATAGTTAGCTGCTCACTCGCCCTTCAACAAAATTCATAGCTTCTTCCTTGTCGATTCCAACAATACTACTCACTTTATTATTAAAGGCAACCCCATAAAACTTGTTACCAGCCAATGACAACAACTCCGATCGGAAAGTTGTACATATAAATTGGGCATTGGCACTTAGTGAGTGAATCAATGATGCCACTGATGTACGATACTGGGTATCCAAATTTGAGTCGATTTCATCAAACAAGTAAAAAGGTGCTGGATCACAATGTTGAATGGCAAAGATGAGGGCGATTGCACATAGTGACTTTTGTCCACCAGATAATTGCTCAATCTTTTGTTGTTCATCATTTTTGGAATTGAATGATACTGAGATGGAAACACCGGTGTAATTGTCTATTGAGTCATCAACATCATTATTAGAACTCTCCTCTTCATCATCTTCGTCATTTTGGTGTCGTTGCGTTTGAGTTTGAGTTTGAGTATCAGTTCTCTTCTTCTTTTGCAATTCTAAATACCCCACCCCCTGAGGCACCAATTTCTCAAATATTTCGTGAAAAGCATGGGCAACTTGTTTAAAGCTATTCATAATTGCATCCTTTTTTTGTTGTTGCAATTCACAAATCAAATCTTCAATTGATTTCTTCGATTCATCCAATTCATCCTTTCGTGAATTCAAATCATCTCGTTGTTTGGTGAACTGATTGTATTGTTCCATGGCCTTTTTATTAATATGGGAATATTTCGTTAATTGTTTATTAATCTTGTTCAATTGAGTTACTAGATCATTGGAATTAAACTTGTCAAATTTTTCAGGTTGGAATGCTTCTTCGGGCAACATACCCAATTCTCTAATTTTCTTATTCACTTCATCTCTAGTTTGTTCTTTAATAAGTTTTTGATTGAGCAATTTCGTGGCTGATTTGGAGAATTTTTCAAAATCTTTCAATGTGGCAATTTGTTGTTCATTGGCTGTTTTCAAACTCTTTTCATTTTCATTGATTTCCTCAACTATTTGGGAATAATTTTCACTAGCTTGGTCATTATGGGATTGAGCTGTGTCGAGTTGCATTTGTAATGATTCCAATTCTTGATTGAGTTCGTTGAATTCTTGTTGTAATGATGATTTATCGCCTAGTGACAGTTTCTCTTGCACCAACATGTTCAAACTTAATCTTAAACTTTCAGCATCATTCTCCAATTCACTTATTCCAGTATCCCATTCCAATGCAGAAGTCACAACGTCATCCAATTCACGTTCAATTTCAACAAGTTTGTGATTAAAAGACTCTAGCTGCTCAACTTCTTCCTCACTCAAAGATTGGGTGAAATCAGAATTCAATTCCCTCTCAAATTGCTTCAAATTGGTAGTCAAAATTGACTTTGCTGATTGCAACGAGTCCGAATTTGACTTCAATACAGAAATTTCCTCATCAATGTTGAACCTCTTAGCCTTTACTTGTGACATCTCAATTTCCATTGGTTCTTTAGCACCTTCCAATTTATCCAAATCACGAATACTCAATTGCAACTCATTGTTCAAATTTGTCATTTCTTGATTGAGATTGGATATCTCTTGACCAACTTTAGTCAATTCAGCTTCAGTCTTGGCCAATTCGTTCCTTTTTTTCGTTTGCAACTTCATTGCATCAATTCGAGATGTTTTGTAATCACGGTAACCACCTGATAATACACCCTTGGTGTCAACTCTATCACCATCTAATGTGATACATGTCAACTTAAACCTCCGTGAAAGTTCAGCTCCTCTTTGCAATTCATTAACCACTAATGCTTTGCCGAAAATTTGATTCATTGCTTTACCAACAGTTTCTTGATTATATTTGAGTTTGGAAATCAATGGCAAACACTGATTCTCTTGTGAATCAGGGTACTCCGACACCGACGTATCCTCAATACGATTCAAAGGTATAAATGTTACCCTTCCTGCCTTTGTGCGAATCAATTCCTCGATAAGCAACGCAGCAGTGGCATCAGTATCAACAACAACATGAAATAACGACGTTCCTGCTATGACTTCAGTAGCAATCTTGTATTTATCGTTAACATGAAATAACTCAGCAACAGTTCCATAAACATTTTTTTCAAGATTCAATTTCTTGGTAATTGATTTAACAGCAGCAATCCCTTGAGCTTGAGCACGGTCCATGGTTCGATTAACAAGATCACTGGCATTGCTGTAGTCATTGGTGACCGAGTCAAACACACTTTTCAAACGAATTTCATCTCTCCATAAACTTTTTCTTTGATCAACGCATTGGTTTATTTTAAGTTTTAATGATTGAATACGATTCTTCAATGACGCAATCTGAGCAGTGTGTGTTTCGTCATGCAAAAGTGTCTCCAATTCAGTGATTCTTTCTGAACAACTTGCTGCATCACTTGCTTTACGTTTAAGTTCATTTGTTATCTGTTTCAAGTCTTGTTCCTTCTCTTTGACCCGTTTCTTCAACTTTGAAATCTCGTTAGTCAACCATGAATCACGTTTTTCTCTATTTTCAAACTTCAGGAACCTATGTTGCTTCGAGTAAAGAGCCCTCTGTTTTGAGTGGAGCTCAGACATCTGTTGTTTCAATTCTGACTCCCGTTTTTGCAACTCAATCAAACGAGGTTTGTCCTTGGCAACTAAATCCAATTGCTGCTTGATTTGTGCCTTATGTGTCTCAATCTGATCATCGATATCAGTCGATTTGTCATCTACTGTGTCCAATTTGGCTCTCAATTCATTAATCTTAATCTCCTTTTCGGCAATACTTTTCAACAATTGATTACAATCCAAATCTGTTTGCTCTTTTTCCAATTTTAAAACTTTCAATGACACTTTCAACTCATTGATAGATGTTTGCAATTGCAGACACAATTTTTCTCTTTGCTCCATTTCATTCAAATCCTTTTGTGAATCAGTCATCAATTGTTGATGCCTATTTTCTAATTCGCTAATTGAATCATTCAATTCGTTGAACTCCCTATCAAATATATTGTACTCCAACACTTTCTTTTGTTTCTCCAATGTTTGAAACTCCTTCAAATCGTCACTTTCAATTTGCAAATCACTAATCTTTTCATTTATACTATCCAATGCCTCATCGATCCTTTGTCTCTTCAATGTAGACTGGTTCATTTCCTTCATTGACTCTTTCAACTTACTCTCAAACACGGTAGCACCACTCACTTCCTTCAACAATGACAATCTCTCATGATCTTTTGAATTAGTTAAACTGGTGATTCTTCCCTGTGGGACGATATAGTATGGATTTGATCTTGAAAATCCAGCACTTTCCAACAAGTTCATAATATCCGACCTAGTAGCTGATTTCCCATCCAATGAATAATCATCCTTCTTCATACCAATAGTCCTTCTAATGGATATTTCAGATTTAGCAAGGGGGAAACGTCCATCAGTGTTATCAAAAACAATCTCAACATAAGCAGACATAACAGTACCAGATCCATCATGTATTAGTGCTTGTCTTTCTTCTCTTGTCATATGTGTGTACGCGTCACTAAGCACAAATCGAATTGCAGCAAAAAAGTTGGATTTACCTGATCCATTTCTCCCCACAACAACGTTACAATGGGGACTCAAATCATCAATAACAGTGGCATTCTTGTAAGTCTTGAAGCCCTGTATGGCTATCTTTTTAATGTGCATTGAGTGTGGAATGAGTAAGTTTAGTCTGTGTGTGGTATCTGTTGTTTACAATTTTTCTTATGCTTCAAGACCGCAAAAGAAAAATCTTAATCTCTCAGACGCGTAATACTAGACTTTTTTTTTTTTCCATTTGAACAACCGCAAAATGTCTCTCTACACACATGACAAACCAAAAACAGTTGAAGCCACAAAGGTGGATCACGAGCTGTGAGTGCTGTATTAGTTTCGATTCAGATGTTACTGCTGGTATTGATGTTAACGGGTCATGGGTTCCGAGAGTGTGAGACAGCCGGGCTATTTTGTATGCGGAAGCTACATTTATATACTTTGAATTCACCACAAGCATCACAATTGGATGCTGTTGGCAGCATCGGACGTTGGCTGAGAAGCTCATCTCTTGATTAATTTCCGATGGATATGGCTTTTGTCTGCCAAGAGGAGATCAGTTTTAAAGTTGAGACCGAAGTCTCAAAGTGTTAGGCCAATTAGGAAGTATGCGCTTGTTGGCACCCATCCAAGCTATTGTAATTGGCACAAACAAGAAAATAATTGGAATATTATCAATTACTCGAATGTGGAGACAAGCATCCAGGCACAACAAAATTCCCCCTCCTTCAGACGGTTGTGGATAATTCTCACCGAGAAGAATGATTTAGCACGTCTAAAGTGGACCTCCAAACCAGTATGTGCCAGCATGCATGAGAATGCATAGATCGGTTCGAAAATCTAACTCCATTGCTGAAAAAAAGCCTTCATAATCAAGATTTCATTGAGTGGAGCTGGTCATGATCTCTTTAGCGGGGAGAGAATTTCATTATGTCACGGTCAGTTTGTGGAAGTTTTGCAAACCGGAACTCTAATCCCACTCGACAATTTTTTAGAATGAAATTGACTACATATATAAATGAGTTAAAATGAACTGGTCTGATGTTATACCTCCCTTTAATTCAAAGCTAATCAAAGATGAGTTTGTCTTCCAGGTTAAGTGAGGATGTTGAAAAAGATCATGGCCATCACCTTTTAGAAGCAATTCCTGAGGGACAAATTAGTTCGATCAATAAGACTGGGTTGGAACTTTACGAGAAAGCCCAAGATGTTTCCGAAGAGGAAGACTATGAAATGTACAAGAAGATTGTACGAAAATTGGATTTTCGAATTGTTCCATTATTGTGCTTTACCTATATGCTTCAATTTTTGGATAAATTGTCATTGAATTACGCATCTGCCTACACATTGATTGAAGATTTGGGTTTGGAGGGGCAAAGGTATTCATGGGTTGCAGCTGTGTTCAATTTTGGATATTTATTTTGGGCCTATCCTGGAAACTACATTATTCAAAAATTACCTGTGGCTAAATATACATCATTCATGCTCTTTTCATGGTCAATCATATTGGTTGGCCACGTCGGATTAAAGAATTACCCTGGTGCATTGGTTATTAGGTTCTTGTTGGGCATGTTTGAAGCCGGTATTAGTCCTTCTTGTATGATGATTTGTGGTTCATTTTACACCATTCAGCAACAACCTATTAGAATGTGTTTGTTTTTGTCATTTAATGGTATTGCAACAATGTTGGGTGCATTATTAGCATTTGGGTTGGGACACGTTGAGAACGCCACAGTCACTCAGTGGCAATTGATTTTTCTTGTCATTGGATTAATCAATTTCGTTTGGTCAATCATCTTTTTTTGGTTTTGTCCTGATTCGCCCCTGGGTGCCAAGTTTTTGACTGAACAGGAGAGATCTATCTTGATCAAGCATATTGCAAAGAATAATCAAGGTGTCAAGGATCAAAAGTTCCAAAAGCATCAAGCTGTTGAAGCAATCAAGGATACAACAGTGTTGATGTTGGGTGCTATTGGATTAGCGTGTGGTGTTATCAACGGCGGATCATCAAATTTCATCTCAGCATTGATTAGAGGATTTGGTTTTACTGGGATTGAAGCTACGGCCTTGCAATTACCATTGGGTGCAATTGAATTAGTTTTTGTTCTTGTTGGTGGCATTATTGCATTAAAGGTTAAAAACACTAGATGTATCGTGCTTTTCGTATTTTGCATTGCTCCACTAGGTGGATTGATTGGTATTCAAACAATACCCTTGGAACGAAGATGGGATTTGGTTGGATGTTCATTCTTACAATATATCATTGGAGGTCCAATCATCATGTGTTGGACGTTATTGAATGCCAATGTCTCGGGTAGTTCAAAAAAGACTGCAGCCAATGGGTTATGGTTTTTGATGTATGCAGCAGGAAATATTACAGGAGCCAATATCTTTTACGCCAATCAAGCACCAAAGTATAGATCTGGTATCATGGGGATGTTGACAAGTTACTGTGGAATAATGGCGTTGGCAATTTTGATTCGATTGGTTTATATGAGAAGAAATAGTTTGAGGGACAAGGAATTGGGTGAACAAACCGAAGAACAAGCAGAGCAAGCGGTATTGAATGGGTTTATGGGAATGACTGATTTTGAAAACAAAGGTTTCAGGTATTCACTATGATGGGGGAAGGGGAGCTAGAGCTGAGTATGAACTGTATATGACATGTTTATTCTTACTTTCGATGTAAATTTTTGAATCATTGTACAATGGATATGGTTGCAAAAGAGACCTGCATATAATGAAATCACCAAATTGGACGAAAAAAGAAAAAAAAGAACAGACTTGAATCTCGTAAATGATCAGAATTTTTTGTCGTACTCTAGTGCATTGAGGGTTAATGGCGAGAACGAGAAATGGGTCCAAGAAGACCTCAGCAAAGGAGGATATAACGTTGAGATCTACTGCTTCGATATTCAAGCATGCCGATCCAACGCTTCTTGAAGAAGAGGACAAGCAGAAGAAGAAACAGACGAAGGATAAGGCAGTTGAAGTCGGCACTGATAGCGAACCTTTAGGAAGTGCCCAAGATGATATTGACAATGCAGGATTTCCGTTCAATTACCTTTACAAGTTTCAGGATTTCTTAAACGAACACGTTAATCTTTTGAAAGGGGTGCAATTGCTTCTTATTGGGTTTTTTATGCAATTGATTTACTTGAAACAGGACCATTTTGACCATTTGAAACTGACATTACCAATGATTTGTTTTAATTGTATTGGGATGGTTGCATGCACGGTGCTTAGTATAGTCAAGAGCAAACTGGAAAAACTACACGTTCCCGATTTTGATTATTTTTATTGCGTATTGATTCCATCATTGATTGGTATTGTTCATTTTGATCGTAATTGGATTATTGTCAATTGTGCGCTCAATTATTTCATTGTTGATCAAATGAATCCTATTTTTAACATGATTTCTAGTGTTGTATTTTTTGAGATTTATAAAGAGGACTCGAAAGCTACTATGGATACGTTTCAGTTTATTCAAATTGCTGCAGCACACTTTTTCCTCAGCTATGCATTGAATCATATTAATGATATCAATGTTCACAATGTGGCGGATGAAGATGCCGTAGAAGGTAAGAGATCATTGAAAAAGTCAGAGATACAACTTGTATGCTTGTTAGTTGTGAATATATTATTCAACCATAGCTTAATTGCTCAAGCTTTGCCATTGCAGATTTTCCAAAAATTGTTGGTTAGCTTTATTGTGACTGGGCTTTTTGCATACCCTGTTTACAAATTTATACCAGGGTTGATTAACATTGCTTTGTTTGGAGGTGTGTTTTGCTACTTGACCATATATCAATTGAATCGCGTTGTTGGCAAAAATGCATTGATTTGGTTGTATGAGTATGTTGAAAACGATGTGGAAAAGATTTACTTGGTAAAAGTGTGGGTGAGTCTGGCCATAATTGTAATCCCCTTGGTGTTTCTCCTTGCCAACTCATTCAGTTTGAATGTAAGGAGAAAAATCTGGCACTTGTATGTGATCTTCGCCTTGACGTTTTCGCCTGAGATATTATTTAGTGAAGCTCAATTCACCTTGCTTGCATTACTAGGTATGATTATTGTGTTTTTGATAATCGAGGTGCTCAGGCTCAATCAAGTCAGCTTCATTGGTAAATACTTGTTCCAGGTGCTTGACAAATTTCAAGATCTGAAAGATAAACAGGGACCAATGAATTTGTCGTATATTTATTTACTAGTTGGAGTCACTACCCCAGTTGTTTATGACTATCTCGTTAATGGAGAAAAGACAAGTGTGATTAGATACATTGGACCTATCACATTGGGAGTTGGTGACACTTTAGCTTCCGTCATTGGTAGAAAGTTTGGCTCAATCAAATGGAAGGGAAGTGAAAAGTCAGCACAAGGTACAATTGCATTCATCGTTGGATCATTGATAGCAATCAATGTTGTGGAATACGTCAACGCTGACAATAAGAACTACTTGCCAGTTGCTAATTGGGAAAACTTGTTTGTTTCGATTATACTAGCAGGCTTACTAGAAGGTACGTCTGACCTCAATGATAACTACTTGATCCCCATTTTCCTCCCAGCTGCATATGAATTGTTAAATAGATGCTACTAGACGTTTTGGAGACTTTAATGCACTTTTATTAGACCTTTTTTGAGCGCGTCTCTTGCCAAGTCCTTCTTCTTTCTTTTACAGTAGCTATTGTATGCTTCTCGTTTACATGTATAAGGTGATACTCGTATACGATCTTCCCCAATCACCTGTTTTTTTTTTTTTCTTTCGGTATAATGTGTGTGTCCCCTATAAAATCTAGACCCATAAACAAACCCTTTTCTCCATCAACAGAAAAAAAAAAAAAAAAAATTAAATATACCCAAAAGTCCACATATCAAAGTTTACACTTTTGGTTCTTATTTTTTTTTTTTTTTTGACACATTAACTTGCAGTCAAACGATCTTTCACGAGATTCAATCATCATAATGGTATCACAAAGGACGCCAAAGATCCTATCACGGAACAATGTGATTGATCTCCTAGCCGAAGGGAAAGTTATAGTAATCTACGAAAGACTGGTTTTAAATTTAACTTCGTGGATATCGAGACATCCAGGTGGAGACAAAGCGGTTTATCATATGGTTGGTAGAGATGCCACTGATGAAATGAATGCCTATCATGATCCTCTGACGTTGAAGTTGTTTAAGAATTTCAAAATTGGTGAAATTGATCATGCTTGGGAGAATCTTTTACCACCTATTCAAGGGGCTGTGTATGAAAAGGGGCGATATGTTGGAATCAAGGGTGTTGATTTGGATTCCAAATTGGATAATAACTTGTCGGAAAGTGGATCGGATTTGGATTTGCAAAGCTTACCAAGCACGATATCGGATAAACTGGATGAACTTCCATCAACATCAAAGGGGAATGGACCAAAGGGATGTGACTCTGACCCCAAACTTGTTAAACCGGTTGTGCCACAAAATGTATTGGTAACTGAATCAAATAAAGATTTGTTGTTTCCAGTACTGCATTCGCCTATTGTTGATCCAAAACTTCTCATGACAAACTATGATAACCAATTGTCTCAACAGGATATACTGTCGGTCCCATCGTTGGATTACAAGACCCAAAGACATTTGAGAGATGAGTATAATGAGTTGCATGAATTTCTCATTAGTCACAATTTCTATCAATGTGATTACTGGGCATACGTGAGAGAAGTTGTTAAAATTACATCACTTTTCTTGTACTCGTTGTCATTTTTCAAATTGAAATGGCTTATCACCAGTGCTTTTTTCATGGGAATGGCTTGGCATCAAGCCACATTTATCGCCCATGATGCGGGACATGTTTCAATCACTCACAATTATCAATTTGACAATCTTTTTGGAATGATTATAGCTGATTGGTTTGGTGGTTTGAGTTTAGGTTGGTGGAAACGGAACCACAATGTTCATCATTTAATCACCAATGATCCGGTTCATGATCCTGATATTCAGCATTTGCCATTCTTTGCCGTTAGTGTAAGATTGTTTGATAATGTTTATTCAACATATTATGAAAAAATATTGTACTTTGATGCCTTTGCGAAAGTGTTGGTTCCATTGCAACAGTATCTTTATTATCCCATCTTGTGTTTTGGAAGATTCAATCTTTATAGATTGTCATGGACGCATCTTTTGCTTGGATTGGGCCCCAGAAGAGGCAAAGCGGCATGGTTTAGATACTTTGAACTAGCCGGATTGAGTTTTTTCTTTTATTGGTTCTTTTACTTGTTGGTATTTAAGTCGATTGATGGTGGATGGAATAGATTCAATTATATAATGGTTAGTCATATTGCCACCATGTTGGTCCATGTTCAAATCACATTGTCGCACTTTGCAATGTCAACGGCCGATTTGGGGGTTAGTGAGTCATTCCCATCAAGACAACTTAGAACCACCATGGATGTTGATTGTCCTGAATGGTTGGATTTCTTACACGGAGGATTACAATTCCAAGCTATTCATCATTTGTTCCCACGGTTGCCACGTCACAATTTCAGACGGGTGCAACCTCATGTGATTGATTTTTGTAATAAAGTTGGACTTCCTTATTCGATTTATGGGTTTGGTGAAGGTAATGGTGTTGTTATTAGTAAGTTGGCTGATATTGGGAAACAATGTACAATTTTATTAGATGCAACAAAGAAATACGATGGTGATTTATATTAGGGATAGATTTTTTGGGGGGGGGAAGGTTTAGGTTGTGGGTATTTATTTAGGGATAGATATTGAAGGACGTTCAAGAGTCGAAAGAAGACACTGTAAATCCTATGCTATTTAAACTCTGATCATCACTCTTTCTTCATGACATTATGATCAATCAACCCTTTATCATCAAGATACTTGATGAAATCAATAACTAAACTATTTTCATTCTTTATTTGATCCTGAGTGATTAAATGCTTGAAGAGGGATGATTTTGACGTTGCCGTATTTTCCGTTCGATTTGAATACAATTTAGGCACGAGAATAGTAACACCATTCAATTTCCTCTTGTAATGAGTTAAACTATTATTGAATTTAGTGGCAATGGGGTTTGGATCATCACGAGGGTTGGACGCTTCATGAATGTTTTTGCACTTGTTTCCATATTTGCATTTGCCGTATTGTTGGAAAAATCGACAAATGGATTTACTTTGCTTATTCTCGGGGAAAGTTGCTTCGCTTTCATCGATTGGCCGTTTTTGTCTCGTGTTTTGTTGGTTTGATTGTTGTTGGTGTGTTTTAAGTTTTTCCTCCTTGAGTTGTTGTTTTCGTTCAACATTGGCTCTGGTGGGCCAGTTTTTCTTTCTCTCTTCTATCCATTTGGCTATATCTTCTTCCGTTTGCAATGTGATGTTGGTTCCGGGTATGGCGATAGCCTTTGTGGTGGTGATGGTGGTGGTGGTAGTGGTGGTGGTGGGCATTGGGATTGGCGCTGGTGGTGATAAATCTTGAGTCTCTTTTGTGTCCGGTACGCTTTCGCTACCTATCGATGGCTGCAAGTCATTGTGGGCTGATGTATTCGGTGTTTCATTTGGTAAATGTGTCGGTAGATCAAGTAGAAAGTCCATTGTTGAAGATTCGTACGTTGTGGAGTGATGCTCGTTTTAGATTTCTCTTATCGCGTTATTTTTCCGATGAGTATAAAAGAGGCGAACTTGAGAGGTTTGCACACAATGAAATTGCCGGAGTTAAAAAAAAAAAAAAAAAACGGAAACTCAGATTGCTGGAAATAGTCATTATAAGAACATGGTTGAATTCGTTCTCTTTTGAGACGATTGGTGAACTCATAAAGATCTTGAGGCTGTAGTTTTGGTTGACACTCTTTGAATATTTTGGTAATTGCCCCTTAAAGCCCTCCACGTTCTAGTTGTCTTTGTTTGTCATAACATTTAAAATTGCCGATTGGTTTTTTCTTGTAGTTGTGGTTTTGTTGAATTTATTGTCTTTATATATTGGATTGGGTGCAAAATACAAATTATTTGGTGGTTCAATAATCAATGTTTTTTTGTAGCTTGGTCCTAAATTGTGACCAACCTGCAATTTGTTTCTCTAGGCTTTCTCTGAATAGCTTGATCGACTCAATTATTGTATTGTACATCTCATAAGAGGTCAATCTTGTCACCTTAGACAATTAAAAAAGGTACTGTTAACGTGACTCACTACAACCTTACTGCTCCCTGATTTTGAGTAACAAATTCAACAATTAGGACGATTGGTGTAGTGGTAACATAATTGCCTTCCAAGCAATTGCCGTGGGTTCGATTCCCGCATCGTTCAAAATTAATTCTATTTTTTTAAAAAAAAAATTTCTTTTTTTGTTTTGCCAAACATCAATTGACCTTATTCTTTAAAACCACTTGAGCCTAGGAGTTCAAAAACGCAAATTCTCTTGCATTTTTTTTTTTTTTTTTTTGACACAAATGATTGGTTTGTTGTATTCAATATAGGTGGGTCATATCATACCTTGTTTTGTTGGTATAAACTTCTTTTTTTTTTTTGCAACAAAATCCACACAAAACGTGATTTTTTTTTTTTTTTTCATTAATTTGACAAGAAAGAAGGAATGAAAAATCGCAATTAGTTTTGAAGCCAAGGTTTGATAGTTTTGAGTAAATTGTCAATCCTATTTCTGGGTTCATAAATGCGATTTTTACTTTATGATGGGTTGCATAAAAGTGATTGCCTTGAATACCAAGAAGACGGTATCATTTTACCAAAATAAAAGTTTGTTCTTTCTTTTTGTCATGGAGAATACAAAAACTATATTCAGTCTTGCTTACAAGAGGGATGCTTTACAATTGTTGATGATACAACATACCTATTCCGAGGGTGGATTATGTCTTTGTTGTTAGAATGATATTTAATCAAAGGCAAGTGCCGGGTAAGTTTGAGAAACGTCAAAAAAAAAAATTTAAAGTTGAGCTATCAGATGTTGGTTTTATGTATAACACATATTTTGCAAAGAGATTGATGTTAGGGGGGGAGTGGAAGATTATTCCCATGCAATTGTTATTGTCCTCCAGTAGTGTTCAAGTAATACAAGTATACACATTGCGTTGAGTGCATTGTACATTGTTTGCGATGGAATTCCATTTGTGTATGGGGTTTCTTCTTTTCTTTTGCAATTTCAGTTGAACTAGTTTTTGAGTTTTAAAGTTTTAGGAGTTGAGTCTTTTTAAACTGAAATCAATCTGTCCAATTTTACTTTTGTGTAGTAAAATAAATTAAATTATAGCTGAAATCCGGTTTGTATTAAATTCTTCTTCTTCTTCTTCTTCTTCTTCTTCTTCTTTAATTTTGTAGAAAATCCTCGGTAACTTTAAAGAAAACCAGAAAAATAGCACAGTTGTTGATTTTATGTTTGCTGTGCCCACCCCTACCCCCCCTTCTCAGCGGATTGATTCCTCTTCATATGAGATTGCTATTGATTATGTTCCTTTGAAAAATTCATTGACTACTGTGTATGTACAAGTGTTACTCTAGTAGTAGAGAGTAGACAGACTTATACTATACTCTAGAGATTACGAATGATGCACCAAGATATACAAAAGCAAGTCTGTAAACCATTCTATTTCTGTTCGTCTAAATCCAGTGTGACGTAATAATATAGTTAATTTAATTTATCATGTGATAAGATTAGACTAAGAGCCCAGTACTTGCTAGTTATGTTCAATAGTGTGTATATGTGTGTGTGTGTGTGTAAAGTGGAGTTCCGTTTTGTTTAGGTTTCTATATATTGTTCTTTTATATTTCTTCTCTTCATTATTCTGGTGGGGGGGGTATAATTGGTAGTGTACTTTGGGATAATATAATATAATATAATATAATATTTTTATTTTTATTTTTCTTTCGAGGGCAACGGACTTCGCATAGTATTTTTTGTTGTCTCAATTTTGTCTCATTTTTGTCTCAAAAGAATGCAATGACACATATTGATACACCACAGTACACAGATATAAAGAGACAAAAAGAAAGAGGCAGATAATACTCAGTTGACAAGAAGAAACGTACCATCAGGGTACTGTGTAATACAAGTATGTATAACACATACTCGATACCATGGAAGATGACGACGAAAACGAAGAGTATACAAGAGAGTTAGGGGGATCCTATTCGATGCATTCTTATTTCAAATTCCCCAAGAAACAAAATCTGAAAAAAAAAAAAAATTCTGAAAAAAAAAAAAAAAAGGTGATGATATGGTTTCTTCTTAGTGTTGAAGTCCGTTTTCTTTTAAAATGTACACCACTATTATTGACTGGTTGTAGCTACAGTCATATACAGTAGTAATAGTAGTAATAGTAGTAGTAGTAGTAGTAGTAGTGGTCATTATTATTACTACTACTACTACTGTCTAATATAGTTGCTGTATGTTGATTTAACTTTGAGAAATAACCTAGACTGTCCACTCACCCAACTATGGTCATTTGTATTTGTCTTTTCATTTACGTTTTGTGTAACGGACTTCACAAAAAAAAAATAAAATGTAAAAAAAAATTAAATACAAATACAAATACAAATACAAATACAAATACAAGTGATATATGATATATACATCAAATATATATATACATCAAATATATATAAAGACAAGTAAGTATTTATTTATACAACATTGAATGCTCATTTTCTTTTCCCCAACAAAAAGAATAAACAGTTTGTTATATACATATTCAACATCCATCTAGACACACACAGAAACATAGAGAAAGACAGAATTCTTCTATATACAACTATTGCAAACTACTGTCAACACTTTTTTAGACATTGACATTTTGCTTTGTTTTTACAACCAGCCTGTGTTTTTTCACTGTACGTACCCAACTTTGGAGCATATATATACACATACACATACATTGTGCAGCACATGATAGACACTGGAGTTTGCTAAAGTATTACTACAAATAACAACCAAGAAACAACTTTATACATTGGAAGACAAAGCTTCCTTTCCACTGCTTTAAATAACCTCAATCCATCCATCCATCCATCACATTACACAGTACATACACTAGAGTGTACTACTACAATTTAAATTTTTTTTTTTTTTCTTATTTTTATTTTTTTGTTATGGGACAATACAATAGACTCACAACTGCTAATGCAAGTGAAAACAATGGCAACAACAACAACAACAACAACAACAACAACACCGGCAGCGGCAGCGGCAGTGGCAACACCGGCAGTTACAATAGCAATCCATACTACAGCAACAACACTAATGGTCACAATTACGGCAATACCAACAAGCATCATTACAGATCAACTTCAGACATTGCTGCAAATATAAATTTGGGAACACCAAATGGAGGTACTTTCCATCAAAGTTTATACCAATCGTCTCCTCCGCCTGCTTTACATGCTACACCTATTCCACAACCCCCACAGCATCCACTCATGTCTTTACCACCACCAATTACTTCTGCTATGAATAGTCAAGCTAAGCCTCCGCATGCTTCAATCGGAAATGTCTATAACACTAACCACAATCAGAGCTCTAATGGCAATCATTACCACAATGACCATAACAACAACATAAACGATAGCTTTACGCTGAGAGCTAGTCCACATTTCCAGATGTTGGAACATAACAGAACTCAAAGTTACAGAAGTGGACCCCAGGATTATACACATCCTCCTCAGTATGGAGGTGGAACTGATGCTGCTTTTGACCATGTACCACAATCTCATGTCAATGGGCTTCCATTGAGTCAACCAAAGCCAACTTTGCCTTTACCTACACATCACCAAGCGCAACCACAGCAACAACAACCACCTCAGCAACAACAACCACAACAACAACAATTACAGCAGCACTATCATGCTTCTTCCACTTTTCAACAACAACCCTCTTCGGGCAGATTTGATTCACTGCTGTACCATATGGGTCAGCAATCACAATCAAGTTCGCAATTTGTACGTCAATTCCTGCACCATCTTAACCCAAACCATGCCGTTAATCTCAAATTTATCAAAGATTTAAACTCAATGATTGAGAATTGGACTGAAGATGAAGTTAAAGCCAGAAGAAGATTGGTCAAGTTTGATGTTCTGCATGGCGATGACAACAACAACAACAACAACAACAACAACAACAGCACTATGCAAATGATAAACTTTGAAGCAATAAAATCGGTTGATTATGGTGTGACTCAAGCTGTCATTTCATGCATTTACTGGCAAGAGAAGAAGAGATTTATTTGCACATCTGTTGACATTATCTTGCTACTCGAATACTTGGTTCATCAAAGTTTTGGAATTGAAGAAAAGAATCGTATTAGACGAAACTTGCAAAGTTTGAAACCAACAACGGTATCAAGATCAAACAAGAATGATCGTGAGTTTTTCAGTTTGATTATGAGTATGGAGAATCCTCGTCCAAGAAATATCGAAAAGGATTTGAAAGTGTTTAATTGGAGTGATTTGGGGAAAGCCATTGCCAAAGTAATGTCAAAGTATTATGTTGTATCTTCACCATCACCAGGGTCATCGACACAACCATGGAGCAATGGTGCTGGTGGTGGTAGCAGCCAACAACTACAATATGTACCCTTGGCAGGGTCACCAACATCGCAAGAAGGAGGTGCCGACCCACCACTAGACTCGTCCAATGCGAGGCATAGACAAGTAACGTATAATCACAACGCGCCATATCAAGGTAGCCCACCCCCTCCTCCATCATCATCATCATCATCATCATCATCATCATTGAGCAAACCGAGCTTGCCCCCTTTGGCTCTGGTGGCACCAATTTCTGGATCATCAACACCGATTCAACCTCAATTCCGTACAACTTCATCATCATCGTATGGAGATTTGACTCGCAGTGCAGGTTCTGCTCCTAATTTACAAAAGATTAATTACCCTGGAGATCCAAATCGGCGCACTGACAATGCCGTTTCCCCATTGATTGCTCAAAATAGTGGTACCTCTTTGGAAAGCTCAAATGTGTGTAGCCAAGTAACACCTACATACCATCGTACGCTAGAGTCAAATCAACAAGATCATCATCGTTATTATTCGCCACCGGCTGGCTTCCCTGTACCATTACCACCGCCTAGACTACACCCTACAAGAAGTAAGTTTGCCTTCTCGAGAGGAGGAGGAGGAGCCTTGCGGGGAGGATCTTCACCAACAACACAATTTCAACCCACTTACTCGCAGCACTCACCACAGCTCAATGCAACCAATCACAACTCATCAACGGCTAATGGTGGATTGCATACAGCACCACATGGTTTTTCCTTTTCAAGTAAGGAGGAACTGCTGCTGGATAGTGATAAGTATGCAAACAGATTGGGCTCGTCTAGAGATTCAGCGCCTTCAACTGGGGAGCATCCACCGTCAACCAATTTTTCAGAAAGTCCATCACCTGGAAAGGAAACTGAGGGTGATACTAGCTCGAGCTCAGAACGATGCTCTTCAAGTAACGATGGCGAGGATGATGTTGGTAGTGCTTTGTCAAGAAACTCCAAGGCAAGTGGTGAACATTCTGATGATAGTGGACAATCAAACAAGAGCAATGAATTATCAAATAGTGCTGGGTCACTCAGCAGTGGCTCAAAAGACTCGTCAAGTTTGTTATCTTTACATCGTGATTCTGGTAATTCAAGTGAAGATTCAACAAGAGCGAATTCTGCTCCTGGAAGTGGTAAATTTGCTCCATTGAGTTTTAGCAATAACAATGACAGCAGTGTGAGTTTGCTTGGATCTAATGGTGGTGGTGGTGGTGCCTCTAGCTCACACGGTTCTTCTTTCTCGGCTTCATCAAAGAGTAACTTGCGCACCTTGATTGACCCACAACAGTCGCCTATAGTGGAACATCAAGTGGAGGAAGCAGGGGAACCCGAAGAAGATGATGGGGTTAAAGATGAAGATGAATCGATGGAGGATGAACAAGATGATACTGAGGAAGAAAAGACCAATCCTAATAATGGTGTTGCAGGTTCTTCACCACAACCACCACCACCACTACTTTCGAAAAAAAGAAAGAGAAGATCACATAGGAAAATGAGCAATGTACGTGCGCAACACCAGGTGCAAAATAATGCAACGTCACAGTATTTTGATAACAATAGAGACAAAAAATACATGTCGTCGCTGGCACCCGCGACAAAGCCACAGTTGCCACCAATTTCGCAAATCCTCAACTCGGAGTTGTATTCTTCAAGTGATGGACTACCACCACCACCTCCTCACCTGGTGGTTTCTGAAGACCCTTTGATTAGGAAAGTTCAAAATTGGAAAGATTATTGATCAGTATCAACAAGGGGTTGAGTTTATTTTAGTTCGTTTTATATATGTGTGTATTTAGAGATGATGTAGCTGTTTTTTTATTTAATAGAGTAATAAAGACACAAATTTGAGATTTAATAATCCCTCCATCTATATCATTTTCTATGTAAAGCAATTACTTTAGTTTTGTTTACGTTCAATTTCATCAACTGTTTGTTTGAAATTGGGTGTGTTTGCAAAAACAGCACCCTTTTCAGGGTCAATTGTAACATAACTTAAATAATCCTTGGGATTCTTTTTCGATGGTAATGAGACAGCGACATATTCATGAGTATCGGATGGCAACAATTGCAATTTCTTCAGTTGGTAAATCCCCCCATGTTGTTGCTGTCTTTGGTTTGGTGTATGAAAACTAGACTGAACGAGTACATTCCTTGGTCCTACAATTTTAACAAAATCATTGGTTCCTAGTGTGAAAATTGTCCATTTTGTGCGTAATTTCAAATAAGTTTTGTGGATGGATGATATGAGTGATTTGGTCCCATGGGAGATTTTTGACGTGTAGTATTTGAATTGGTGGTATATTTGTGAAGCTGTAGGTGAAGCTGTAGGTGAAGTTGTTGGTGAAGCTGTGGTGGGTGGAGCTTTAGTAGTAGTCGTACTGATTGTATTTGTAGTGTGGTTGGCAACTTGGTTATTGGATCTTTTGATTAGCAGCAGCAACAGTAACCGTGACCACCACGACGACAATGGGGATGATGTTACTGATGATGACAATGCCGCTGATGGCGCAGATGTCACCGAAAGTTGACTTTGCTGTGATATAGTTGACGTATCCTTTATTACACAATTTTCCAAATCAAACGGTCCATTCACAGTTATCGCCAACAATGCCCATTTGTTAATCAAAATCTCTTCGTGTTCACCAATATCCAATTGATATATGCCTCCATTACCCACAAGTCCAACTTGTCCTCGACCACTTAGTAAAGTATATCCCCGGTTCCATAAGCTTCGTAAACCCGTTTCAACCCGCGTTCCCTTGGATCCGCTGCTGTTTTGGGTTCCATTATTCATTTGTTTGGCCAATTTTTTGGAAATGTAGCGTGGTAAACTATGTAATGAAACCAGTAATGAGTTTCCGGTGTAGACTTGAATGGCATTCTTGTTTAAAATTGCCCAGTCATTCAGTCCATCTAGTATCACATTGACAAATGATGATGATGTCGTGATTGCTTTGTGGCCGGATGATTTGTTCTTGCTACTGATTAATAACGATATGGGAATTGTTGAAATCAATTTTTGGAAACTTTGAAATTTACCAAACAATAATAAACGTTTCCATAAATGCGGATATTCTATAGTGTTACGTATTATTGGTCCGTCGTCAACAAAAGTTCCAGTCTTGTCACTGTTGTTATTGCTGTTGGCGGTCGATTTCAATCCGTATATTGACAACAACGATCCACGACGCAAGTAAATGGGCACAGAAGGTGGTGAATGAATCGACAAGATGGTGGGAGGAGTTCCCAAACTTTCAAATTTGGCTGTTTCTAAAGTCTGATACGGCTTCAATTGGGTCACTTGGCCAATGTTTTCGGAATCCGTTACTGTCTTGTTCAACAATGTATCGCTACTGTCGTTTGCATCAGACGATGATAATGATGTTGCTTCTTGAGGTACAGATCTATGATTGATTGATATGCAACGAGTGGCAACTTTCAGGTGTAATTGTGATGCTTTTTGCGTGATCGAATGTCGCCATGAAGCTATACCTCGTACCATTGTTGTTGTGGAAGAGGTGAACTTTTTGTCTTTCTGAAAAGCTTCTGTATATTTCGAAGTGTCTTTGGTTCTTTTTTTTTTTCTCTCTCCTTTTTGCGGGAACCGAGAGAGATTTACTAAAATGGTTGGTTCCCATTTGACAGGACTTCTGTACGTCAAAAAAAGAATAAACGCTGGGTCCACACTAGACGATGAAGTTTTGCAATTGTTCACATTTTGGGAACAGACCGATGTTACTTCGATACAAGTGAAGGGTTAGTTGGTGCTGTGTTTCGGTCACACTGATGTCATGATCTTCAAGTCATGCCACTGGAAAAAAAGAGCTGAATCGAACTCAGAAAGTGCGTCGATGATCGACAGGGTTGCTCCTTCTGTTTGAGATACATCAGTGGTGCTCGTGTTGGAGTAGCTCTTGCAATTATAGTGCTAGAGTAAAACTCCAGTAAAATAATTGATAACGTGAAGTAAAAGTCTTAAGTATATGTCATGTGATGTTTTTTTTTATCAACTTATTGTTCCTAAATTTTTATTTGTTCGTATTATCTTCGGATAGTACATTTGTCAAATTTAACAATACAGAGAAGATTAGCATTGTCCTTGCATAAAGATGACACGCTTTACAAAGAGATTTACCATTTTTTTTTGCCATTTTGATTCTGAGATACTTACATCATTGCCAGTGGGGGAATGGGTTCGCAAGCTGGTGCACAAGTGGCTCTACAGAGAGAATGTGTGCCAGGTTCGAACAGGGTACATTTGACGATGAAAATGTTCCAACTATTTGTTTTGTCACTCAATACACGACTTTTTTCTTCATATTCTTGTTGCAAATGAAGTGTCTCTAACTTTTTTTTTTGTTTTTTTCTTCTGTGTTTCCATTTCACCCAATTGCATTTCTTCAAATTTGACTTACAAATATTGAAATATTGTAGTGTGCAGAGAAACTACTAATCCTATCAGTACACACACCATTAATAGGATACAACCTTGCAATTAGATCCCTCTGTAGACACTATTAAATCCTGTTTGCACACCTGCAAGCAATCTACTCTACATCAACCTCATTGTTTTGAGTAATTGGCTCATATCCTTCAAAAGACCAAATTTTGCGTTTTCAATAAAAACAGAAAAAAAGAATTAAAAAATTTCGATACCTCTATAAGCTTCACTCTACAAACACACAACACTTTCAAACAGTAGAGAGCCCATTTGTGGATACTCATTCATCACCGCAACCACTAACCTCCCCTTGTCTTTACATCTGTTACCACTTGTACATTATTTATTTATTCAACTCCCCTTTACAACTATAAGAGTTACCCCAAATATGCTTCCTTCGTCAATACTCAAAAGAACGGTCCAAAGGGCTCCAAGGTTCCTCCTCACACCAAAGTCTTTACCCGTTAGATCATTCACACAATCTACAGTGAAATATATTGCTCATGAGGAAGACCTTGTGGATCTCAAAACATTACCAAGAAAAGAAGAACCAGAAATTTATGTTCCCTTAATAAACCCAACTGAAAAGTATAAAGTACAAATTGAAGAATTGCACAAGTTTGGTACTTATATTATGGCATGTTTACCTAAATTTGTTCAACAATTCTCTGTATGGAAGGATGAATTGACAATTTATGTTGCTCCTTCCGCATTGAGACCAGTCATGTCATTTTTAAAATATCACACTTCAGCTCAATTCAAAGCATGCATGGATGTTACTGCAGCTGATTACCCATCAAGAACTAATAGATTTGACGTTGTTTACAACTTGTTGTCAGTCAGACACAATTCAAGAATAAGAGTCAAGACATATGCCAGTGAAACCAGTCCTGTTCCTTCGGTTACACCATTATTCAACGGTGCAAATTGGTTTGAAAGAGAAACTTATGACTTGTTTGGTGTTTTCTTTACTGGACATCCAGATTTGAGAAGAATCATGACTGATTATGGATTCGAAGGTCACCCATTGAGAAAAGATTTCCCTACAACTGGTTACACTGAAGTTAGATACGATGAAGAAAAGAAAAGAGTTGTTTATGAACCATTGGAATTGACTCAAGCATGGAGAAATTTTACTGTTGGTTCATCAGTTTGGGAACCAGTTGGCGATGGACAAGACTTCACTCCAGAAAATTTCAAGTTGCCAACTCCAGAACCGGAACCAGAGAATAAAGAAGAGAAAAAGTAAATGGAAATATAGTCTCTATTAGAAAAATGGGATCAACAAAAAGCACCACCATTGTAGCATCTAATGTTGTAGTGATGCTATCTCTTGATTCAATCTAGCCAATTCTTGGCTTCGTGAATCCAAATATTCTTGTAATGACTCGGCTTGTGTTTCGAGATCTTTAATATCATTTTCGACCTTCAGTAAATCGTCTTGTCCACTGCCCGATTGTTGTCTATTGTACTGATCCTGTTTGTATTTCAACAATTGCTCAAACTCATACTTTATCATTCGTTGTTCTTCAGACTCCTTTTCATCAGCTTTTGATCTATTCTGCACTTCGGAGAGCAACTTTTCCAAATTTGCCAATTCTCTCTTTAATCTCACCTCTTCCCAATCTGTTCCCTCAGTGGCCGAAAAGTCTGTTCCCTTTTCCGCATTACCATTACTTCCGTGACCAATCTTGCTTAAATAGCTTTCAGCAAACGAACGTTTAGAAGCCTGTGTCTTTGTTGTTTCGAGTGGTTTTGCTTGTGCACTCAAATCATAGCTAGGTACTTCTTTTGAAAACGTAGCTCTCAAACTAGCTGGCACACCACGAGGCACTCGTTTACCATTTTCCCTCTGGTTCAATATGTGCAAAAACACCAATGTCTGATCCTTATCTATAGTTTCAAATGATTTGGGATTCACCAAGTTCCATGCTGAGGATATATCACTTGATGGGACATTGGTCAACGTCGAGTACAACGAATTCAATGAATCAAATCTTATTCTGCCAAACTGATCATTTTTCGATTGGTATATCGTTTCATAAGTTGATTTGTCACTGGGGGATATATACCAATCAAAATCATCACTTAGGCCATCTTCATCATCTTCGTAATCCAATCCAACATTTCTCCCCTGACTTACTGCTTGATTAGCTTGAATCAAAGCTGCTTTAGACGATGGAATCAACCACGAAGGCAATTGATCAGGAACTTCGGGTATTGATCCATTTACCAAATCAAAAATCAATCGCATGGTTATACAAAACTCCTCAAAGTCCAAACTTCCATCATTGTCGATATCACTAAGATCCCAAATTGCTGATAATTGTTGTTGTGGTAATCGAGAGTTTTTCAAAACAGGAGCAACGCTATCACCGGAGAGTTTATTGTCAACTGGTTTTAATCCTTGAAAAATTTGCCAATATTTTTTGATCTCGGCATCTTCTAATCGTGGCATATTTACGGGGTGACGTGGATGGGGGATAAAAGGTGGTGTATGAGGTTATTCTGTTCCGAGCTTTTTTGGTTCGAGAGTGGGTATAATTTTGTCGATCACGGAAATTACTTTGTGCTTCATCTTGGTTTTTTTTTTTTGTTGTTGCCAAGTTGATATGCACAAGAAGCAACCATTTTTGCATAATGTGTTTACACGTGAAGGGACCTCCTTGGTGGGAGTTAACGGTAGAAAGTCACTATTTACAGCTCACAGAGTACTTGCCATCCCGAAAAGCAATCATAGGTTTATTATAAGTTTACAGTTCCGATAACATTTTACAGATCAAACACAAATTAGCAACCCCTTTTTTCAAAGTTTGACCAAATGCTACACCACGATCATGCTCTCGCCTGTTGCGAACTTGATACGACTATATCAGGGCACGAATTAAACCACCCGTCTCCCTCTTGGAAAAGTCAACGTTAAGAGTAAAGTTAGAATCCGAGCGTCAGGATTTTGAAATGAGGGGGTTGAGAAAGTAAACTATACAAAGGGTTGGCAAAGTTTGGAAGATTGAAGCTTGCTGCATAAGTGATGCATTGTCAGATTTTGAGCTTTAGTTGATGGGCTTGACTTTTGATTTTGTTGGCGAAATCTTTAGCGACACTTTTGAGAAGTTGTATTGATTGTGGAAAAGATATAAGAAAATAAGGATTTTGATTTGTGACCACTGCTACGATTTGACACCTTTTGGAATATGCGTTTCCAAGAGACCCAAGAAACACCACGGAAGTATTAGTATTCGGAATTTGGATGTATAAATCATTGATGCAACTGACGTGATTCTATTAAATTGATTTGCTGTGACTTACTACTGACAGGGTTTCCCAGCTACTAAATGTAATAATGCCACGATACTGCAATGGCTCAAGCTGGATAAACTTGGAGAAAAATGTGGTTGACAAAGGAAAGATGGTTTCAGAAAAAACGTCACTGGAATAGTATGGGCCAGCAACAAAACATTTGACATTGTACCTACTTCAATTTGTAATTGATTAGAAACCCTGGTGTTGAATTTTGGTTTCACTCGTGGGATTTGCGTTTGGAGAGTTATCTGAAGCTTCGGTGATGATTTGTCCCAACGAGCAATATGGATGCGTTACGATTTGAAGCGAAAGCTTTATAGTCAATAAACAGTTAAAGGAACATTAAAGATCTCGTTGTTCAAAAATTGATAATTCGTTAGCTCAGTCAAATGATTCCAAGAAATAAGCGCCAGTGCATGAAAGATTAGAATGACATTTTTTTATAATTGGTTAATGGTTTGATGCCGTGCATGCAAGTGGGATCTTTCCCGTGCAGTAAGTTGTTATTGTTGCTTAATTTTCTGGCAGACTTCGCATAATGGTGGCCATATGTCAAGCAGTGTCTATTGACCAAAGGGGCCCAAATCACTGCATATGGATGTTCGAATAAGTGAGCTTTTTATACTAGGAGACAAATTCGCATAGTGGTGGTCATGACTGATTTCTCGATAAAGTTTATTTTCGATTATGCATCACAAACAAGAGGACAAAAGCCTTTCATTTTACGTCACATTTACGAGAATAACAATGACAACGCTTACATTTAATTTCAAAGTGTTCAACCAGAATGAACAAAAAGGTGAAGGTGCTGCATCAAAATGAGGACACAGTGAACGGGCAATGGCTTATACGTTGTTATAAAAACTGGCCTTGAGCTGATAACTCATGCACGGCATACTTTTTTTTTTTTTTTCGTCAGACTATGTTCAATTGATATGCATCACAAAACAATTCTTATTTTTGTTGTGGTTTTGAATTTAGCGCATTTTGAACTTTTAGACTTTGGATCATTTATTGTCCAATTGGAGGCATGAAGATTATAAAAACATGGACGATTGCTCTTGACTGTGACTAAAAGGTATACTTTTTACTTTTCGGGGTCACAAGTTGATATATCACACCATGATTAACTTAATAGATAAACTCAACCTCACCAAAGTTCTTATAATATTGGGTCTTTTTATCGACTTGGTATTCGCTCTTTCATTGAATCCACGATGCTCGACTAAACGGGATGATGACTTCAAGTTCGAACTTCTTCAATCCGATGGTGGTGAAGTAGTTCACAATTTTGCCTTTACCGACGATGCCCTTGACTATGCAGAGCATTTGTACCTTAATGGAGATGATGTCACTCAATACAAGGCATACTGTAATGATACAAGAATAAATTTGGAGGAATTCGACATTTTTCAAGAGGGGTGGGCCAAGAGATGGAAGTGTTCCAATGCACCTTTGGGGACACGTTTTACGCAAAGGCGCACTGTACAACATGGCAAAAAATTCTCCGAATGGGACCAAGTTAAATGCGAGTTTAATAACTCCATCAGCTCCAAGCCTCTCAGAGCAACGCCAAAGCCATGGAAGTATTCCAAATTCAAAAAGGTTGCAAAAGGGTTTAATGTTGGATCAGCTAAGAAGTTGGCAAATTCATCTGGTTTGAGTATTGTTGACAAAGTGTCTTTCAATAATGATAAGGAGGGGGTGTCGTGTGCAAGTAAGCTTGGGGAGTTTGCTTCCTCATCAATACGAGTGCCAATGTTTTACGCAAAACAACAAACTCAGAAATGTGTCCGCAAAAAGTACGGCAAACATGGATGCAAATGTAGCAAGTGGTCAAAAGTCAAGTACGGCGAGTTTCCAGTCAAGAACAAAGCCCCTGAATATCGTTGTCTTTCTCAAAAGAAATCATGCAAATAAGGAGTGATATCAAATGATAGAAATGGGATTCCATTTTCAATTCAAACTTGAAAATGGGCTTTCTATTGGAGGTCGAGGCAAAGGTTAAAACGTGGACTGAAGGTTGGTGTTGACATCCCATGCACGAGTTTTTTGCTTCTTGAAGAGATTATTGTTGATTAAAGCTTCACCCTTTTTAAAGTAGAGAATGTACAGTTTTTCTGATTGATTGAAATGTAATCCTTGTCTGTGTCTCCCAATATGGTAAATCGTGGCTCAAGAACGATAGTGCCTTGTATGTAAATCTCTCTCAATGGCCATTAAATATATGTGTAAGTCGTATTTGTTTGATCAATTGGTTGCGAAAAAAAATTATTGCTTCAAGATGATGTAGTACAATGTGCACGAAACGAACCATTTTACAGATTGATGTAGTCTATAGTGTCTAGCGTTTTAGTAAAGCTCATGAAGCTGCCAAGGTTTTATGATAAGTTTAAATAGACTGATCTAGTATCATTGAACCTAGTATTGTTGATTTGCGTCAACAACAGCAACTACAACTTCTCTGGATACTGAACTTGATAACAAGTACCTCTTACTCAAACACAGTATTACAGAGCTGCTTGTCTCTCAGTAAACTAAAATGTTTTGCCATTTTTAAAAATCATTTTGATATGCGTCGAAATTATGCTTTACACAAATACATTTCTTTTCAAACATTTCAAAGTATACTTCCATATTATGGATGAATAAGGCGTTGACAAGTTATGGTTGACTCCACTGATAGACCAGCAAGTTATAAACAGAGCTATAAGTTAATATTTGAAGATGTTGATGATTTTACTCTTGTTTATAATCGAAGGACAAACACAGACGTTTTACCAACACTATCCATCAACGCCACTGATGAAAAGCAGGTTGGGGTAGTTGATGATAAGAAGTGGCAAGTTGACTCCAGAATTGATTGTGAAACAGTTACCACAAAAGTTACCAACACTGTGAATAGCAGAACAATGAATGAATTTTGTCAATTAGATGATTTTTTTACCCCTTCAGGTTCAATCAAACGCAAAAGGAGTTTTAGTGCTCAAGTTGAAAAGGACACTTTGGCTCAAAAGTTTGCTATGCACCTTAACAACTTGCATGTGATGGAGGAAAGATGCAACTGTCAAATTGGAACTAGTAACGATAAACACAAGTGGAAAATCAAGAATTCAAACACAGAGGTGAACTATGGAAAGTTGACTGCCACACAAGTTGAGAATGATACATTGGAAACCCTGGATGGGAAAGATTATTATATTCCAAGTTTGGTGATAATTGAAAGCGGCAGTGTTGGTAGACATAAAGAGCCAATGCGGTCTGGATCAAGTCAATCCGGAGTCGATTACGAAGAAAAAGACGAAGTTAGTTGCAAAATCGATGGAGCTGAAATATTCGACCTCAAGTGGCCTCTCAATAAGGAAACACCGGATGATCTGGACTTCAAAACACCCATCCCGCAGCATGATAGTGAGAGACATAGTCTTGATCACTTGTCTAGCGGTGAGTCTCTCGAGACTAACTCAAAACAACTAGAAACTCGAGAGGCATTAGAGGAAATCTCAAATTGTACTGATAAATTAAGCAACGTGGGAGGAAAAAAGGGAAAAAAAGTAGCTAAAATTAATTGTTGCAATGACGTGGTTGATGCAGTGCACTTGTCAAAAGGTGGTATGGGTGTTGATGAAACAGTTCAAAAGGAAGCAAATGATTTGGCTAGAGTAGCTTATGGTTGGGCTAGAGACGCATTTAGATTTCCAAAAGTAAAGGATTATGTGGCCAGTTATGAAATGAGGTAATATAACAATGATACGCTAATATTAGGCAATCAGTGAACCGCTAATGAATGAGTGATTGGTGAGAGATGCCAACAAAGAAACTAAACATTCAAGATTCGAGCAACCAAGTATAAATAAAGGTAAATAGGTAGTCTGTTGAGTTTCATATTGATGAAAAGTTAACTTCTGTCAACAAGCTAAAGTGAATGAGAGCTCAGTGTTTTTTGCCAATTTTGGTGCTATCACAAGTTTGGCTTTAGACGGGTTTACGACCAATAGTCTTAAATGAAGTTCCGATCAATTTGTGATTACAATGTATGCATCTGTTAGAGGGGGTGAAGAGCAATCTTATGGTTTTAAAAGAGAAGCACGCTTCCGAGATGCCTTTTAGAGCTTTGCCACAACAACAACAAGCAGCTCTGCATTTGTTTTTGGTTTCAGGTTTCAAAAAAAAAAAAAAAGCTACGAAACACAAACGGCTTAGAAGCTTTGGAGGTCTCAGATGAAGAGGCGAAGAAAAGAAAAAATAATACTCGTAATTAGGACGTTGTACAGGAATGAGAAAAAATGCAGTGTCACTAAAACGATGGGATGTATTTTGTGTTTGATGATAGATAAAGGCGGATAGAAGACAAATAGTCATTAACACCAAAATTGGAATAAAGAGTGGGGAGATAGTGAAAAAGGAATTGCATGACATGGGGATTGAAGTTTGAAGGACGTGAACATCTGATCACACTATGATTTCTAGCAGTTGTATAGTAGAAGGTTCCAGATTTTTCTTTGTACTTAGTTACTGCAAAAGAATACTAATAATAATATGAGTAGTGTACTTATGACAATGTTTGCAATCTAAAAAAATTGCGATTGGGTGTGACCAAAAAAAAAAAAGAGAATTACACCCCCCTCTCCTATACACCCTTGCGGGCATTTAAAAAGGAAGTTTCAGTTCAGACCGATGTAAGTCTTTGTTGATATTACTCTCAATGACTGTCCAATTGTTAACCTACAAGATAACATATGATTTCTTTACATTTGTGGTCATATATTGTGCTCATTTACACGACCCAGCTCTAGAGGAAAAGAAATTAATAAAGAACCTTCTTTGCATGACACTAACTTCAACAAAAACATAGAAATAAAGAAACAAAGTATCACACAAAACACAAAAGTAAATTATAGTAAGGTCGTGCATTTGATACCATTATGTGTAACGTCTTGTATTGATGTGTTTGCTAATCTTACAAAAAGGGTGTCAGAAAAAAAGAAAAGAATACTCCGTGTATACATAGGATTGACTAGAGGTATATTTGCATAATTGCATGGGTAAAGCAGGTGGTGTAATGGGTTTGGGATAAGTAAACCTCTAAAATTGTGTTGAATGTAGGGAAAGGAGGGGGTGTAAAAGAAGTGTTTTGTAATTATACACAATGCGGAATGCGCAAAAAAATAATAGAAAACAATTTAGAATTGATTTCCGTGAAATCAACGGAAATTTAAGAGCAGTATAGCATGGGAACAAGAAGATTCATAGGGAGGTGTATTAGGTATTCCACAACACATCCGCCAAAGCTGTCAACAGTTAAAGGGTAAGTGAAAAATTGAATGTACTTGCGTGTTTAGGCTGTTCTTTGTGACGACTTAGCAATTAAAGCTTTTGTTTGTTGATTTACTATTTTCCAATTCGCCACAATACAGAATTTCATATCGATTGGAACCAATAGAGAACTCGACGACATACACAACACTCAAATACACCAATGTTTGACCACTTTCGAAATAAGCATACAACTTCAGCGACTTTGGTGACGGTGAGCGACTGATTTTTTTCAACTTCTCGGCGATTTAGACAATTTCGGATATTTTCTTATTACTATAGCGAATATGCTGAACATGCACAACATAATGAGTCAAATTTGAGCTATAATCTCTACTATATATATATATATAAGACCATGTGCTTTACTACGTTTGATATTTTCTCGTCGTCCTATTCGTCTGCTTCCGTTATGGCGTTTATCATGGGGTGCATCATATATACTATAAGTACGAGCAATCAAACACAGCTTGCAAATACCACTCTGTTTACAAATGTGCTGTAAGTGACAGAGGTTAACGGTTTGGGTTCCTGTATAATCCAAACGAAGTGATTGGTGTGGTTTCAAAAGGACATTGTGGTTTCAAAATAGATATTTGGTTGAGAAATCTAAGACACTGTTTCTCGTTTACGATTGAATTATTATTTTTTCTAAAGAAGAAAAAGTTAAACTGGGGGTGTAAAACATTATGTCTCACTCCTGCATATAGTAATTACTTCACAATACTTAGTGTGTGTTCCATGACAATTAAAATTTTTTAGAAAGAAAGTATATATAATGAAAAAGGAAGAAAAGTAAAGCTTTTTCTTTGACTGATTCAAAAAAGCATCATATATATAAACTTCGTTACATGATCACATACTTCAACCTTATACCTTAAAATATTCACGTATATATATATATATATACACCAACTACAAACTACCATATCATCAACCATTGCAACTACCACTACAAACATTACGAATTTCAGAAGCAAAACTAAAAGCAAAGAACAAAAGATATAGCAAGTCATATCACCCAAACCAAATATAACACACTACTACTACAATATCAACAACACTTTACAGTTTTCCAAACTACAAATCAGGAGATTCACCAAGAAAGAGTATGTACAAACATTTTTACTAACAAAATTGGAGAGATTTAAGCTGTTTTCATTCATTACCAGACCAATGCCTCCGCAGCCTATCTACCACATCTATGCCTAATAATGAGACGCAGTGTAATCATAACATTATCCCCTTATCCAATCCATCAGGGCCATTCCAACTTTAGATATCAGAGATGAGAGAGAATTAGATTTACAGATTTTGCCACACAATTTGAGAGTTACAGGACAGGGAAAAAAGTACGCCATTCGACAAGTTCAACCATTCCTATACGTAATGCCTAATGAGCTATTTCAACAACGGTTCATACGTGTATCAATATTAAGGGAACAAGGTAGTGGCAAATTACCAAAAATGAGCATCATTTTGATGATTGCCATGTTCAATATCATCACCTACACACACACATTACAACCACTACACCTTTAACTGAGTTTGGGGCACACAAATGGATCCTCGTCATTAACCACAACCATTTTGTCTTTCCAGTCAAAATACAGCCATTGTCATTAAATTATCACACACCACTTTATTCCGACAAAAATCAGTTTTTTCGTTATGCGTGACAAGTGACCAAATTGGAACACTGAAGAGAAAAAAAATCTACACCCTACACCCCATTTTAATGACCATTCTTTTGCACCCCTGCTTCACAAACCAACCTCAATCAATTAAATACTATACACTGGGGAAACGCTATTGATACACTGGACAGTGTTACCAGGATAAGATGATAATGATTGATGGATTGACTGCTTGGTTGATTGATTGGTTGACGGATTGATGTGGTTAATTTTACAACACAAATAGAATTGGGGATAAAATAGTACAAGAAATAATCGACAAATTCATTTCATGAAGAGCACAACTACTGCATCTCAACTAAAGGGCTTTATGATGAACACACGGACTGCAGTATGAATGAAACAGTTATCTCCCTTTTGCACCAATATTTCCGTATACTAACAATTGTTTTAGATTATAGTTCAATTAAACTATCGCAATGTCTGATATATTACCAATTTCCTGCGTTTCTTGCAGGAGGAGGAAGATCAAGTGTAACAAAAAGAAACCATGTGATCAATGTATAAAGAGAAGTGTTGAATGTGAGTTCCCAGGGACATTTAGAAACATCAAGTTATCGGAAGATGGAACAAAAGAAGGTAGAGTTACCGATAACATTAAGTCGAAGGAAGAGCCACAGCCCGTGGAGGAGTTGCAACAAGACAAGAATATTGAACTACTACAGCAACAACATGCTCAACTTCAACTAAACCAAGAGCAAATCAATCTTCAACAGCAACAATTACACAATCAGCAACTTCAACAAACAATAATGGAGCAACAATCTCAACAACAACAACAACGTCAGGAAATACGACCTACTCGTATACCACTTCAAACTTTGAATGAAACAGGGAGTGTCAAGAGTAGCACTGGCGCAAGTTCAAACTCATTGCTTACCTCCACATCAGCTCAGAGCTCACTAGCTACTGACCCACCATCTGTCAGTGATTCTACAGGAGCGGAAAGTTCTGCAAAGTTTATTTCACGCGACGTAAAGTTGAATAACAACATTTCTGGGCAATCTGGAGAATCTGGATCAGAATACTCAGGAGAGCTGGCAAGAATGCACGCTTATCCAAGACAAATCGGTTCAAGTGATGTCGATGACATGTCCATAATGAGGGAAAATTTCAATATGATGAGAGCGGCCAATCAACAATTGTTGGATGAGAATCGAAATTTGACTCAGAGGTTGGAGGAAATTTTACTGAAGATTTCTGTTTCAGATACTACCCCAGGATCCACATCTTCATCTTCCTCGTCAGCAGCTCCAACAAACGCTCCCACAGATACGCCAGGAGTTTCTCAAGTTAAAAAGACGCCATCTTCCAGTACCGCTACGTCAAACTCTAGTACCAAACGAGATAGAACAGCTGACTCATCGTCAGAAGATCTTCCAAATAAAAAGGAGAAAGTTGGTTTCTTTGGCCATTCCAAGGCTAGTTTTCCTAATGACTCAGCAAGCGCAAACCAAGGAATGTACTCGACAAATGTACCATTTGCAGGAACTGTACCACCAAAGGAATCATCATCATCCGGCGGAAGTAGTGGTGATGAAGTTGGCCAGCGAGCTGACTCAACAGATATGCAATCAGCATCAAGGGATGTTAAAGCTACGCCACCTACAAGGAAAGTGCACAAGTTGAAACGTAATAAATCCGGTGGAAGTGATGGGTCAAACAATTGGGAGGTAGATATTGATGCTTATCAAGCGCATGAATCTGTCAAATCTAATCGGATGGTGGAGAGAAGTGGTAAAAAAAAGAAACTTCCGATCTTACCATCATACTTGTTGAAATATGAGGATCCGGATATCAGTACTGATTCAGATACTAATCGTGATGTTTTTCGATTAAACTTTGAAGTGATTATGAATTTGGTGTACAAGTTTTTTGAAAGAAGTCCGTACTATAGAACATTCATCTCGGCATCTCATGTGTTTGGATTTTTGAACAATTACGAAAATATTAACGATAGAGATTGGAATAATGATGACGATATGATGTTGATCTATATGATTTTGAGTTTATCTGTTCAAAGACTCAGCTCAAAGGATTTTGTTGATTTGAATTTGTTACCAGCTGGATCTGTCAACACTTGCACAAAGTACAGAAAGTATTTGACCAGAAACGTTTTGCACAGAGGTTTTGAAAGATTGAGACACAACTTGGTAAAAGAGTCTTTGTTGTCGATTCAATCATACATTTTGTGCACCGAGTGGTACTTTTTGGAACAAAAGTATGAAGAGTGCTGGACAATGATGTTTCATGCTTGCTCAATTTCTTATTCTATCGGTTTACACATTATGGGCAACTACAATTTACAAGAAGTCAAACCTGGCAAACAGTTTAAGAACTTGATCAGTGCCACCGCTGAAGATTCAGATGTGAGTGACAAAAAGGAGTCTTCAGGATCAGAAGAAGACGACAAGGGTCAAGATGAAGGATTGGATGTCACACGTTACAGATTATGGTTTGCATTGAAATATTATGTGTCGCTGATTTGTTCGATTTTTGGAAGACCAAACCCAATTTCAGTTCAAGTCGGTATGAATGGGTCTAATAGTGGATTAGGTTCAGATATCCCTAATGAAAGAGCTCATATTTTGTTCAAAGTAGGTGTTTGCGAATCGTTGAGGTTATCAAATTTGATGTTGATTGAAAATTTCATGATTGACTTTACGTTGCCAGATTTACTTGATTTATCACACAAATTTGATCGCGAAATTGAAATATTGAATCGTGCTTATGCATCACTGATAAATGAGAGTATCACAGCTGAAGCAATGTTGGGACCTACCAACGTGATTGAACACTTGATGATTGATGACTTTACCGGACGCCCATTGCATTTTACAAGTTTGGAATTATTGGCCGACCTCATCATCTTGCACATCAACAATGCCAAATTGTATGAACCTTTTATTTGCAAGTTTGAGAATTTGAAGGGCTATGATCAAATTGTGACACACCAAACTGAATCAGTGGCCAAGTTTTTGGTATTGTTAAACACATTCATTGAAGGGTTTTTGAAACATTGTGTTGATGAAAATTTCCAAGAAGGGGGATTTGCCGGAGGAGTCGACTCTAATGATGAATCGATGTTTAATGGTCCTGTCAAATTTGGTAAGCTTTTCAAGTCATATTTCCCATTTTTGAACTCGTTTATATGTCAGGGAGTTATTGTTGTTTTCACCTTGTTGCACTACAAGTCCAAAGATTTTGTTGCCAATGATAATGATTCGGTATTGAACAATGACTTTCTTGGTTTGGTTGAAAGTAATTTGAATTCGTTGATACATTTTGAGCAAAGGATGTCTACAAAGTATATTACAACTTCAAGAATGTGGTCATCCAACATGGTTTACTTGATAAACCGAGTGTTGAATTTGATCAAGTTGCTTTATGAGAAGCAAGAGGATAGCACTGTTGCTGAAGAAGTTAGGAGACAAAAGCAGTTGGTTGGAACATACTCATCATCGCCAGAGAACAACAACAATAGTAACAACATCAGTAATTCCAATTTACCAATCACCACTGCTAGAGGTAATTTGTCATACTTGCTCAATACCAATCCATTTGGTGACCCATCGCAATTTGAATACTTGAATGGATTTCATTTGAATGATCCATTTTGGTTAACTGAATCTGATGGCGCGATGCAGTATTATGTTGACGACGAAACCAGACAGAATAAGACCCTTGCTGGATTTAAACAATATGCACCTTTGAATGACAACCAGGATACTGGAATTGGCAATGACGATAAAAGAAACTCAAACACTTCCATTACAACTGGTGGCGATTCAAATGATATTACTCCATCCAACCAGGCGCCTTTATTTGGAGCTAGTAGTACTAGACCATTCATGTCTCGACCACCATCGGATTTATTTGGGTTTAGTTCAAATTTCGGCAATTGGAATGATGTTGGCAATATGCAAGGTATGAGACAAACGCCAAATAGTGGTGCCAATTCTGCAGCAGGTACACCAAATATTGGAGCCGGATTGAATTTTGGTGGTCGTAGACCAATGTCATCGAGTTTGCCTCCACCTATTCCAACACCTACATTACAACAACAACAACAGCAACAGCAGCAGCAGCAGCAATTGCCTCCACTTTCACAGATGCAACAACAACAACAACAACAACAACAACAACAACAACAACAACAACAACAACAAC
>OGTJ01000156.1_pt1 | contig 36293 bp, 20 predicted proteins | sample 1574611 | NCBI WGS metagenome assembly OGTJ01 (sample SAMN03295858, study PRJEB24534) | human gut metagenome | isolation source: fecal sample 1 from infant 9 | host: Homo sapiens | place: USA: Pittsburgh, PA | collected 2014-07
GAAGGGGAGGAGGGGAGGAGGGGAGTAGATTTTTACTTTGTTCCTGCTCCTCTCTATTCATATACAGCTAATAGAAGGCTACGTTGTAAGAATAAAAGTCCAATCAATTCAAACTCTTTTGCCTTATCCAAGCAAGTAGAATAGCAAACAGCTATAAATAGATCTTCTTTAGTATTATATAGTACTGAATGCGCCACACTTTTAGAAGAAGCAAAGAAATATAGCGATGATAGTCTACAGGTGACACAAAAATAAAATTCTGCATAAGAGAAAAGAGAGACAATAGGAGAGAGAGAGAGTTGAAATTTAAAAGATACACACGTGGGCAGTATAAAAGTAGTGTTAGTGTTATTAATCCAACCAATCACCACCACCACCACCACCTTTACCACCACTACAAGTAAAAACAAAAAGAAGAGTAATATAGTGCAAGATGTAAACTGTAACTAACTTAAAGTTTTGACAATAGTAGTGGCCAAGTTACTTTAAAGGATACTGTGCGATAACAGAATGTATTTGATGAAAATCACTCTTCACTATGTGTGTGTGGGTGCGTGTGTGGGTGTGTGTGCGTGTTAGTGTGTGCGTGTGTGCGTGCGTATGTCGTTGTGTATTTTCTTTCTTACTTTGCGACGATTGTGAAAGAAAAAAAAAAAAGTCAAGTCTGTTGTAATCCTGCATATTAAACTTTTTTTTTTTTTTCTTTCTTTTTTTCTTTCACTAAAAGCTACTGTCAAAAAAAAAAAAGCTAAAACAGAAGCAGAAGGAGAGAGGCAAGAAGAAGCAGAAGCAGAAGCAGAAGCAAAAGAAGCAGAAGAAGCGGAAGAAGAAGCAGAGGCAAGAAAAAAGTTAAAAAGTTAAATAGTTTAATCGACTTTTTTTCTCTCTTTCTGATTTTTTTTTTTTTTTTTTTTCACAGCAATAGAGACAGAGAGCATCAAGATAACACTACTACTATTATTACTACTACTACTACTATCACTACCAATAATAATAATTTATTATATATTTTTATTATAACCAAAATCACAACCAAAAACAGAAGTCACTATCATATCTATATATAATACTTCAAAATTTAAGGTACACACACACTAACACACACCAACACTAACACCCACACACTAACACTAACACACCCCTTAACATCAAAGGGGAAAAAAAAAAGGAAAGGAGAAGAGATACCATATAATAGCAACACTCACTTTTACAATCATAAAAATTACATTTGCTTCTTTGCCTTAGATATGGTGGTGAAACTGGGCGTACGATGGTTGAGATCGATTCTGCGTCGATTTCTTGTGATTACAGTTATCATTCTAGTTGCTATATTACCCATACACTTGTTATTTCGAAATAGCGACACTGGTTTCCCATCATTAGTAGGGTTTATTATCCCATCACCAAAGAAACAACCATTGCTACCTAAAACAACAACTACTACTACTACTACTACTACTCCTTCCTCTCACACAGCTGCCACTGCATTATCACCACAGGCTCATCTAAATAACCACAATTCACAACAATTGCTAGTATTTCCTAAAAACTTTCAAGATGAAGCAACTTATAAACAATTGTACCCCATTGAAAATAAACAAGTTATCAACTATTCGGGTAACAACTCAGCATTAACCTATGATCAACTAAAACATGCAACAACGCCACACAAGATTCACCTATTCAACTCATTTACCACCAATTCCAAGCAATGCTCTAAATCGATGCAATCACTCGACCTAACCATTAGTGAAAATTTTATTTTTGATGCTGATTTCAAAAGCATGGTTGAAATACTTGAACAACAATTGAAACTGGATCCCGCTTTTAAACACTTGGATGGGTTTTTCCAGGGGAAAATACCAACAATGTTGAAAGAAAACACCATTGGCAAACATTTTTATAAATTTGCTGGTACTTCAGTATGGTTAAAAGAATACGGTGTGCACTTGATGGTGTCACGTGTATTGTTTTCGCGTCGTGGATTGAAATGGAACCCCCAAATTTCCCTACTTTATGCTCAAGTGTATGATGTTAATTGGCAAGAATTGACCAATGTTGAGTTGGTGGTTCCGGTAATGGATACTGATGGAGTTACGCGTGTGCATGAAAATTTAAAGTTTCCTCGATTCTTGCCTATTCCATACTATTTTGATCATCAATATACCAAGCGAAGATGGTATGGACCCGAAGATACCAGGATCATGTTGGTTGAAAATGAATTGCAAAAGGAGGAACCAGTTGTCATTTTCAATGCTCATCAACGTAATATCCACAATTACACCCGCATTGATGAAGATAAATCGATGCAAATCAATTTTGAATTTCATAGAGCCATGTTTATTGGATGGCCATTTAGGTATCAGTTGGGTAAAGTAAACACTGATGGTATATCCGATTCGCGATTTGATAATGTTAAATTTACTCAAGTTAAAGAATTTAGAATTGCTAAAAAAAAGAGAAAGGCGGTGGAAAAGAATTGGACTCCATTTATCATTCCTAAAGATCGTGATTCACAGTCACCTGGAGATAAATACATTTACTTGATTTACCAATGGGACAATTTGGAAGTGTTAAAGTGTGAATTACAACAATTTAACAACAATGAAGATGGGATCAGCAATTGTGAATTTATTTACAAGGCTAAAAAACTGAAGAAGCAAAGTAAAGTGGGACCCATTAGAGGTGGCACGGAAATGATTCCATATGGATCAATAGATGCCACCTACAAGGACCAAAATATTTGGATCGGGTTCTTACGAGCCCATATCAAGCATTGTGGATGTGGTAGATCAATGTATCGACCCAATTTCTACATTTTTACCAAACTGGACACTAGTGATTTGTTTCAAGTGCAATACTTGTCATCATCAATCTCTTTTAATATACCAGTTAGTGGGTGGAGAAAACACAAAGTACAATGTGCAGCTAGAGATCCCAATGTACTTATCCCCAATGGTGTATCTTTATGGGAGGATGATCCAATTACTAAAAAGGATGTGCTTGGGTTGACTTTGAGCGTAGCTGATGAGAATAACAGTATATTGTACATTTATGGATTGAAAGATATAGTGAAGGATTTGTTAAACAAGAAGCAACAAAAAGAAACCGAGGGAACAAGTAGTAACAATGGTGACGGTGATGCCGATGTGGATAATGAGCAGTTGATGAAGTGTGTCCTTGATGCCAGTATTGAGTTTTGCAAAGCTTATGGTGACGAACAAACGAAATTGGGAGTGACTGAAGATGTGTTGAAGAAGTTGGAGGAGGAAAAGAAGAAGTTGGAGGAGGAGAAGAAGAAGGTGGTGGAGGATAATAAGAAGTTGGAAGAAGCGGTAAAGGAACAGAAGGAGAGCAAGCAACGGGGAGATTAGATAAGAGTTGATCTTTGTGGGACCAGGTTTTGATTTTGATTTTGATTTTGATTTTGATTTTGATTTTGATGTTGAAATTTTATAGAGAGAAATAAATGTGCGTATAGAAGGGTTCTTTTGTAACGATGGTAGCATTGTGGCATCTCTCTGTCTGAAAAAAGAAAAAAAAAAAATTACTCGAGGCAGAGAGACACACCATTTTGGTTGCAACAAAACATAATCATCCCTCCTAATGGCCACGTCTGAGCTAGGTCCCACTACCAATTGCTTTAGCACCACTCAACTATCACCACTTTATCATTATGGACCAGTGACATTCATCAAAATACACAACCGATACATATTTGTTGGGTATGGTCCTATCTTGCACATTTACCAAGTTGATTCATCAGCATCATCAAGACGACACAACAACAGCAACAACAAAAGCAATGTGCATTTGATTTTCAAACGACAAGTGTTCAAGAGAAACAAGATCCATCACGTATCGATCAATTCCGCTGCTCGCAAAATTATCATAAGTGGTGGTCGATCATTTACTGTGTTACCACTTGATACAGTGCTAGCAGACGCACATGGCGGCCAATCTGAGTGTAACTTTACAGAAATGGCTATCAATGAATGGATCATCACTTCAGAAATATTAGACGATGGAACTGTGCTTTTGCTCAACTCATACAATGTAGTTTACAAGATAACCCCATTGAGCAGTGACACTAATCAGCGTCAACATTATTCAGTGGAGAAAATTTCGTGTGGTGAGAAATCAATCTTGTATAGTGGATCAATTAATGTGGTGGCTAGCTCAGGCGAGATTTATATTGCAGCGGGGACAGTAATGAATGGAGTCATTGTTTGGGACTTGACAACAAGGTTGATTTTGTATGGCTTGAATGATCATGAAGGATCGATATTTGGAGTTAAAATGGACCTGTGGGGGAAATATCTTATTTCGTGCTCTGATGATCGGAGCATAAAGTTGTACGATTTACAACGAGGAGGAAAAGGAGGAGGAGGAGGAGAAGTGGTTGCTACCGGGTGGGGACATGGCTCGAGAATATGGAACTTGGAGTTTGCAAATGCATCACCTAGTGAAGGCAATGGTGGGTTGCAGATTATGAGTATTGGCGAAGATTGTACATTGCGTATTTGGAAGTACAATAACGAATCTGATGTATTACAACCTGTCAAAGTGATTGAGAATTGTCATCGTGGTAAACATGTTTGGTCAGGAGATATCGATCTGCTGGACTTGCAGCTTTGCTGCACTGGGGGTGCTGATGGAAGAGTAAGATTACATGATTTACAACGGGAAAATCAAGTTACAATCAAATTGACATTACATGATTTTGCAAAACAACTACTAAATATGGAATCTGGTGTATCATTTAACCCCAAGGATTGCATTCGAGATTATTTCGAATTGATCAATTTGAACAAGTTGGTGTGTTTGACTTCAAATGGATATGTTATTGAGTACGATTATGAGTCAAAGTGCTGTACTGTGGTTTATCAAAATGACAAACTCGCGGGATTTGGAATTGTTGACGGGTTTAATGATTTAAATTTGGTGGTGGTTGCTGATCGCAGTGGTAAATTGACAAATATCCAATATGGTAAAGAGAACAACAACCCCAATGTTTCTCAGATTGAGTCTCATGATGAGACAATGAAAATAACCAATTTGTTAACTAGCTCAACAAACGGACGGTATTTTGTATTGATTGAGTCACCAAATGTCAAGATTCCATTGATATTGCATGAGGTTAACGTTGCAGTCAATGGATGTGATGATAGTGTTGACATTGCGCAGACATGGAATATCCCTAAACCACAATCAAATTTCCCCATAACGGCAATGACAATTGATACATTCAACAACTGGATTATTTTCGCTTCGAAAAGAATGTCATTGTACTTTGTTGACCTCAACAACTTTTGTCATCATTTAACGTTGCACAAAATCGCTTCTGGTGATACCGTTAGTTCAGTGTCGGTGTTGAATGCAAAACAGGGCAGTTTACAGTTATTGGTGTTGGCGAGAGATGGAGTGTACTTGATCATCAAGATTACTACTCAGCCCACCAATGGACATTTCCAATTTGAAATTATGCATGACAATAAACTAACACGGGGTTTCATCGAAGGTGGGTTTTTCCACAAACTGGATTTGATCCTCTATGGATTCAAATCATCTTTTTTTTACATTTGGAATGAAACAAGACAAATTGAAATCATGAATGAGTATTGTGGTGGTAATGGACACCGACATTTTAAATTTTATCGCAAAAATTTATCCAATTTTAGTTTTATTTATCTGTTTAAAAATGACATCTACGTGTGTCATTACGAAGGCTGGTTTATTAAAGATGACAACAACGACTGTGTTGATATTGATGATGATGATGATTTTGATTTCGGCTTGGTGCATGGTGGAACCCACGGACGTGAAATTAGAGCAATTGCAATTCAAAAAAATGGACAATTGCTACCTGATGGATCGAGGTTGATCATCACTTCAGCTGAGGATTCAACCATTGGGTTATCGAAGCTATTACCCAGTGGTAAAATCCACAATTATTGGAATATGACAAATCACATTTCCGGTATGCAAGCTGTTGGGTTCCTTGATTGTGATTATGCTTTTAGTTGTGCTGCAAATGAAGAGTTTATCGTTTGGAAATTGGACTGGTTAACACTTGCCTCCAGCACCAGCACTAGCACTAGCACCAGCACCAGCACCAGCACCACTATTACTGCATCCCCACCTATCCCCACTTTGCGTGAACAAGCGAGATTGAAATCGAATCAGGATGTACCTGATTTACGTGTTATGGATTTTGATGCTGTCGGTTACAATGATTACATATTTATTGTTACAGTTTTCTCCAATTCAATGATTAAATTATGGAGATTTGAAAAAGAACCATTAACCGTGGGGCTCAATCTTATTCATGAATGGAATTACTCAACTTGTTGTATTTTACATTGTCAATTATTTCAAATGAGCGCGGCTCATGGAAATGAGAAGCGACAATTTTTGTTGATTGCAACCACTGATGGGAATATTACCGTTTACGATATATCTACCCCCACATCACCAGTGGCGCTCTGTCTGTCAAAACTTCATCAAAGCGGAATCAAAGCAATCTGTTTGATTCATAAGGATGGTGCAGTTTATCTTCTTACAGGGGGCGATGATAATGCTCTTGTTGTTTCTCGCATTACCATCCTTGAAGATGACAACAACCTTTCACAATTGATTTTACAAACCATTAGTCGGGAGCCTAATGCTGCTTCAGCCACTATAACTTCTATTTCACATGTCAGTGATGACGATTTGGTTGTTGTTGTTGTATCAGTTGACCAGATGATTAGATTGTGGTCGTTTACCAATGATGAGTTGCATTGTTTAGCTGCTCGGTACACCACTGTTGCTGATACTGGGTGCTGTGATGTGACTACGCTCGGTGACGATAAACACATGATTGTTGTGGGTGGTGCCGGGTTGAGCACATGGGAGATAACCATGCCTGAGAGAAATTGAAACTATAATCACAAATTTATTTATAGCTTGTATATATACGTACAGCCAATGTATTCCTCACCTATTCTATAATTTCAACAATTGCAAGTTGAATACCGTGTCATTAATTTGTTGTTCTTCATCAACAATAACAACATCAGCAGACACATCAGAAGAAGCAGCTGGTTCAACCGGATACTTTGTGGTTTTGATGATCAAATCCTTATTTTGATCAATAACAGTCTCAAATGAACAGTTATCCTTAATCAACTTGTATTTCACCAATACATCATCAGTTGAATTCAACCCGGCTTTTTTCCTCAATCTTTGAATTCTGTTCAACAATTCTCTGGCTAAACCTTCGCTTTCCAATTCAGGATGGATATTGATATCCAAAATGATCAACAAATCTTGGAAAGATCTAAATTCTTGTCCATGAGAGACTTTCGATTCGGATAAACCCTTCAATACTTGTAAATCTTCAGCAACTAAGTCGATTCCATCAACGGTAATCTTTCCCGTGGATGCAAATTGCTTAACTTCGTCAGATGAGACATGGGGTAATGCCGCCTTCACTTTCTTGGCATCACTCTTCAACTTCTTACCCAAGACGGGCCAATCAGCAGCAAGGGAATACTCAACCGAATATTTTGATTCATTGTCAGTAATGATGATATCACGCACATTCAACTCATCACTAATGTATCCTTTCAATGATTCAACATCTTTACGGAACTCAGGATCGGAATTGATGATAACCAATTCTTGCAAGGGAGTCTTTAATGAAATCATCTTCTTTTCACGAATGTTTCTTGCCAAATCAATAACTTTTTGCATTCTGCTCACGGCAACTTCAATTTGTTTATCAAATAATTCTGCACGTACTTGTGGATAATGCAAGAAATGTACCGAGCGCAAATCCTGGTGTTTGGGGTTAACAACAACTCCATTCAAAGTTTTTTCAGTGAAGTATTGTTTGATTCTTTGGTAAATACCATCAGCCAAGTATGGTGTAAATGGAGCCATTGCTCTAGATAAAATCAATAAAGCTTCAGACAAGGTATTGAGCCCCTTTTTGGTATCTTCGACATCATCAGCCGAGTAACCTTTAATTCTACGACGATTGAATCTAATGTACCAATTGGTTAAATCGTCAATGAATGCCAATAATCTTGGAACCACGGTATATAATCTATAACCTCTCATTTCTTCATGAATGAATTGAATCAATGATTGAATGGAGGCCAATAACCATCTATCCATAATGTTGGTTGATCTCAAACTTGCATCATACACAAAGGTCTCACCAGTATTTTTCTTGAAAAGGTCAGCACTGTCTTTGAAAAATTTGTATGAGTTGTACCATGGCAACAAGACACTTGACACAATTTCCCTCACACCTTCTTCTTTAAACTTTAAGGTTTCAGCTCTCAATACTGGTGAGTTGATCAAGTACAATCTCAATGCATCAGCACCATACTTGTCCAAGACTAAAGTTGGATCAGGATAGTTTTTCAAACGTTTGGACATCTTCTTACCATCGGCAGCTAAAACGATACCAGTAACGATAACATTTTCATAAGGAGCTGTGTTGAACAAATGAGTTCCCAATACTGTCAATGTATAAAACCAACCTCTTGTCTGATCTAAACCTTCAGAAATAAAGTTTGCTGGGAATGCATCATGGAACTTTTGCTTATTTTCAAATGGATAATGTTTTGATGCATAAGGCATAGAACCAGATTCAAACCAACAATCAAACACTTCTTCAATTCTCTTCAACTCACCTTTACCCTTTTTGGATGGAATGGTAACAGAATCAATACTTTCACGATGGATATCAGTAATGTCGTCTCTGCCTGACAATTCCTTCAATTCGTCAATTGATCCAATACAAACAATTTCTTCAAAGTCATCACTGACCCAAATTGGGATTGGCGTACCCCAATACCTGTTTCTTGACACGTTCCAATCTCTAGCATTGGCAATCCAGTTGGAAAAACGTTTGTCTTTGACATTTGATGGCACCCACAGGGTCCTTTCTATATTCTTCAACATATCAGGAATAATTTCTCCAACTCTAACAAACCAAGCTGGGACAGTTCTATACATCAATGGAGTATCCGATCTCCAACAGAATGGGTACGAGTGCCTGGCTTGAGAATTAACCAAGATTCTTCCGTCTTCAACCAACTTCTTGATAATGACCTTATCAGCATCCTTGAAATACATTCCCGACACTAGTTTTGCATCTGAGGTCATTTTACCAGTGTCATCAACAACACTTGGTGGAGGTCTTTTTTCGGTAATGACGCCAGCAGCAGTGGCACAGTTGAAATCCTCCTCACCATAAGATGGAGATTGATGAACAATACCAGTACCTGAATCATCGGTCACATAGGATCCAGGAATGACCTTGAACCCGTAGTCTTTAAACGTGTCATAAAAGTAGTCAAACAATGGTACATATTTCAATCCAACCAATTCTTTACCAGGGATTTTTTCAACTACTTTGTATTTAGCCTGAGCTGGCTTTTTGTACAATGTTCCAATTAAAGCTTCCAACAAGATGTAATTCTTTTTGGCATTTTCGTCATAAATCTTAACATAGGTGAAATCAGGATTGACTGCCAAAGCAATATTTGCTGGCAAGGTCCATGGGGTCGTGGTCCATGCTACCAAAACAGTATTTGGATCGTCAACCAATGGGAACGCAATGGTAATGGCAGGATCATTAACTTCTTTATAATTTTGTTGAGCTTCAAAGTTTGACAATGGAGTAGTGCATGCAGTTGAGTATGGCATGACTCTCAATCCTCTGTACACGGCATCTTTATCAAACAATTGCTTAAATGCCCACCATACCGATTCCATAAATTCTGGATATAAGGTTTTGTAGTCATTATCCATATCGATCCATCTACCCAATTTCTTGATAGTTCTTTTCCATTCATCTGCATATCTCATGACGATTGATCTACACTCGGCATTATACTTGTCAATACCCATGGCATATACATCTTCTTTAGAAGTGATTCCCAACTTTTTGTCAATCTCATGCTCTACTGGTAAACCATGAGTATCCCACCCAAATCTTCTCTCAACATGGTATCCATTCATGGTAGCATAACGAGGAATGATATCTTTGACAGTGGATGCCAAAATGTGTCCGTAATGGGGTGTACCAGTGGCAAATGGTGGACCATCAAAAAAGGCAAATGGTGGTAAGTCTTCAGTCAATTCTAATGATCTGTGAAATGCGTTAATCTCTTCCCATTGCTTCGTAACTTCGTTCTCCTCTTTGGGGAAGCTGAAGGCACCTTGTGGTACATTATCAGAAGTCTGTTCACTCATATTCTAGGGATAGTCGTATGAAGTGACTTTGAGTTTTGAGATGAACTTGGTACTGTAGATAATGACTAATCTGAAAAATTTTTGTTCCTCACCTTGAGAATCGTAAAATTGTTTTTTTTTTTCTTTTTATTTTTTTTCGGCGTCTCATTAAGATCTCTTTTGCTTGAAACCCATTAGCCATTTGAATCTGTACCAAAGAGGGGGGTCTTTGAGTCATATGAAGTGGGCACACAATTAGATGAAGAATATCACGGTCCAATGTTTTAAACTGGCTCTTCAACATTGTTTTGGCTCGAAAGGTGCTCCCACCAAAATTGCAGTTGGGTTATCAGGTGGTCCTGATTCCATGCTACTAGTGTGGCTATTGCAAAAATATAAAGCATACATGCCCCATAATGACTTGGAGATACACGCCATCACCATAGATCACAATTATCGGTCAAACTCTGACATCGAAGCGAAACAAATATCACAATGGATGAATCAATGGAATGTGAATCATATCATTCACAAGTTGCAATACAGTGTTGATCCCACGACAATTGCCAATTTCGAAGAGGTGGCACGGACCAAGAGGTACGAAGCCATTAGATCAGTATGCAATACCCTTGGCATTTCAACTGTGGTGCTCGGGCATCATTGTGATGATCAAGTGGAGACATTTGTTCAACGACTTCAAGGAAACTCATCAATCTTTGGTCTTGCTTGCACAAGAAGATTTTCAAATATTCCGTTGAGCAGAGACCTCAGCCCATCGGAACAAACAAATCTGGCCTCAGTAATGCTAGTACGGCCGCTTCTCGGATTCGAGAAGAAGGCAATATTATCCACTTGCCAATCAAATAATATCCCATATGTGGTTGATCCAACAAACAATGATACAAAATTAACTCGACGAAATTATTTGAGATACTTGTTTGGAAAGGCGTTACCACAAATGTTGGACAGTTGCTACTCGCAACTAAACCAAGGAGATGGGGGCGTTGTTAACCACCCTTCGGTTCGATACAAGTCAATCGCAAAGGATGAACTAGTAAAGTCACAGCAGGAATGCGCAGACTTTGCACAAAAGTTTGAGTTGAAAGCACATAGGCTACATCATCAACTTGTTCAACAACGTTGGTATTTAGAGTTCCCTGCGATGGGACTACTCAAATTACAACTTCCAAAGCATTGCTTGGGTGGGTACAACAAAATTATCACAAGCAAGTTTCTCTATCAGAAATTGTACCCATATTCGACTTTGAATCATTACCACTGGGCATATGCAAAGTTGGAGCGGGGTCTTTTGCCAAAATTGGAACAGGTTGCAAAATGTTCAAGGTCTGGTGTAACAAAGCTCTCGTGTATGAATTTAATTTTTGAGGTGACGAACAATGCACACGCTTCTCAAATGGAAATAAAGATTTTCCGAACTCCATTGACTCGAAAAGAATTGAAACTGTGTTTTCTTAACGTGCATGTCAATGAGCACTGGTCTCAGTGGCACCTTTTCGATAAAAGGTTTTGGTTGCGATTTAGCACTTTGCATGGGGAAGCCACTTGTGTTGTAAAGCCTTATTTCCACAAATTTGATTACCCGATTGTTAGGAAATACTTGAAGGAGAATGGTTCGATCATCATTGACCAAAGACTTGATACGTTGCCAGCCTTATTTCAAGACGGAGAGATTGTGGCATTTCCTACTTTGAACATTGGTATCGAGAATATTCAATGTGAGTGGGCTTTAAAAGCAAACAAGTACGACTTTATCAGTCAACCAGTTTAGTAGCACTTTTGATATCAGCTTTATTGCTGTATTGGAGCTATGTTTGAGCAATTGGAGTTTTGCAAGCCTATTATGAGACAATTAAGATAGGTTTTTGTTCAGTTATACTTTTATAATGGTGCGATGAGCATCATTACGTTTCCAAAATCTTTATTGCAACACCCAAAATTCAAATATGATAGGTCATCAAAGAGACCAATTGCATTCTATCAACCACTAGTATTCTCCCAAGAATAGAATTAAAGTGTTCTGTTGAGCCAACCTGTCAACTCGAATCAAAAGGATTCAAGGACAGCTGGACTTTTTAGCAGCTGATAGTCTGTATAAAAATGGTAATAAAGAAGGAATCGTTTTCTATTGTTTCAAGTGAAGAAAGTTTTTAGCTAGGAATAAGGACGCTATATCTTTGGCCATCTTGTTGATTGTCGCTCACTGATTGGTTATACTGGCACATATCAAGGACAATAAATTCTGAAGGACGCTTGTTGTGGTGTACTTGGAAACTAGCTAAGACTCGTAGTTTGGGAAAAAGGCAAAACTTGCTTGATTTATTGCTGGACATTTTGTAGGACTATTTATACTTGCAACACAAATACGTTTTTTATTTTTTAATCTACTTGGCTGCCAAATTTTTGGTGTGTTATAAAACACGTGCATTCTTAACACATAGTACAAGGTAACGGAACCTCAACTACTAATCAGTGATGACTTATGAGTTTAAGTGAAAAATAGTGAGTGGGTTGGTGTTTTACAAGATGAAGTACAGTCAGTTCAATAATATGGAGCATCATCTCAGTACCACGTAACAAAGAAATCAGCAGCTGCATTTGCCATCACAATAGATTCTCGCACGATAGCTGGCTAAGTTACTGATGTGAACAACCCTTTTATAGATGTGATCGACGAGTTGGCTCACTTCTCATGCTCGCTATTCAATTGTGGAGCTACATGATTGGTCTTTTACTACACAATGTCAACCTACAATCAGATCTCTATACACTTCTGCTCAAGTCTCATGTGAATGGCGAGTTTGTGTGGTTGTTGAAAAAAAAGTGCATTTGGAGCAATTGTTACGAGAAAGTTTTGTATGTACCTGTTTGTGTTAACACGCACACGACCTATTTAATGCGACGCCAATGAAAAATAAACAACCTTTAGTTTGTTTTCGTTAAGCCAGAGGTTTGAGTAATAGTCATCACCCCTTCCTCCCTTTAACACATATCCAGCAGGTGCGTAATGCCCTCGGCCATTCCAAACGACTTTGTTTCTCATACGGGCACACCCAGATTCATGGATGGGCTACTGCAATATACGCCCAAGCCCAAATCAGCCGGGGGACGATCTTTGAGTCCGTTTCATTTCGCTAAGCAGCAACTTTTCAAAATTGGCCATCAAAAAGTAAGCATTGATGTGGATCTATTTTCAAACTCGATTGAGGGTGTCACTGAGCTCAGCGTGATACCGTTGTCGACTAGTCTAAAGGTTGTCAAGTTGGATTGCCGAGAATTAAGAATAAAGGAAGTTTTCATAAATGGGTCACCAAATTCAAGTTATATCTACGATGACATGTTGTTTATTAATGACCCATCCATCATCGATAAATCTATCAAGAATAATAAAATTAATATGCTTGATTTATATTCCGACAAGTTTGGCATACATCAACATCACTTTATCAAGAGGAAATTGAATTATATATTCAACGAACGTTATACAACCGAAAATGAAGAACTCATTGATAATTCTGGTCACGGAACACAGGAGTTAAAGATCATACTACCGGAAAACATTAAATTCGAGCCCACTGATATCGACTCGATCACAACACCACATGGGAGTCAACCAAATACCATGACTCCGTCACATTTGAGATCAAAACACACATTCACTGAAGTATACAAACCAATTCAAATCAAAATCGTTTACGAGCTAAGGAATCCAAAAAATGGCATAAACTTTGTCACCAATGACGATATTGAAAAAAAACTATGGCACGCATATACGACCAATTCAGAGTACAATGTATCCACTTCCTCCTGGGTTCCATGTCTTGATGATTTCAATAGCCGATGTACATGGTCATTAGAGGTGAGTGTCCCACGCACATTGAAGGATATCGGTAATCCAAGGATCATTGGTTCAAAAGAGGCTTTTGCTTATCAAAAGCGTACCAAAACATCAATTTCCGATGGCGTAAACGAACTTGACAACGAAAAGGCAGATGATGATGAAGACGACGAAGGGAATCCTGACTTGATTGTTTGTTCATCGGATACAAATAATGTTAAGGAAGCTCCGCACCCCATTGATTTATCGAAAAAGGTGGTTTCGTGGTCAATCTTTAACCCTGTGTCAGCCCACCATATTGGTTGGGCGTTGGGATTTTTCGAAAGCATTGTTTTAAGTGATGAATCACAAGCAGTTGATGGTGAGGACTTTATCAATATCGACAATGATGACGAATACAACGAAAAGGATAGTTTGAACTCTCTGGTGACCATATATGCTTTACCACAAGATATTGAACTAGCCAGAAACACCTGTCTTGTTGCTAGCAAGGCATTGAGTTATTTCCTGAGTGAATTCGGCTCGTACCCATTCAGTTCGTATGTGATTGCATTTGTGAAATTTTCACCGGTGAAAAGTGGTGGTTTTGCGGGCTTGTCAATCTTGTCCACTGAATTGCTTTATCCGCCTGATTTGATTGAACCTATGTTCACCTCCACGGATGTTTTATTGACTAGTATAGCCTCTCAGTGGTCGGGTATCAACATTGCACCTCACTCATTCGATGATATATGGTGTACAATTGGTATTGCTGGCTTTATGGCTATAACTTTTATTCAAAAGCTAATGGGAACCAATGAGTTTAGATTCAAAATCAAGGAACTTGTGCATCGGATAGTGGAGCAGGATGTTGACAAAAGACCTATAGCTCATCCCTTTTTGAAATTTCCTGTGTCGGATTTTGATTTGGAATTCATCAAGTTGAAATCTCCGATTGTGTTTTTCATATTAGACAACAGAATGACAAAGTCAGATAAGTCATTTGGGTTATCAAGGGTTATTCCCAAGCTCTTTTTGCAAGCCTTATCCGGAGATCTACCCAATGGAACATTAAGCACCGATCATTTTCAATACGTTTGTGAAAAAGTAAATCGTAATAAGTTGGACAGTTTTTTCAAGCAATGGGTATTTGGTTCTGGTGCTCCTAGTTTCAAAATCAGTCAGCGTTTTAATAAGAAAAAAGGTATGATTGAATTAACTATAAGGCAGGTGCAACATCATGAAAACAAAAACGTACAATTGAATGTGAAATCTTTTATAGATGATGCAATATGCTTCCTCAACAAGGAGCCTTTATCGCAAAGGCAGAATGTGTTCACTGGTCCTATGAACATTAGGGTTCATGAGTCTGATGGTACCCCGTACGAGCATATCATCCATATTAAGGAGATGAAAACCACAATCGATATACTGTTGTCAAAAAAAGTTCGTAAGATCAGAAAGAAAGATGAGGGGGTTGATCCGGGGTTGAATTTCAACCAATTTGGTGACATTTTAACCACTGAAGAGGAAAAAAGAACGTGGTATTTGAGAGACTGGGAAAGCAGGGATGAGGATTCATTGAGTACAGAGCCTTTTGAGTGGATACGAGGTGATATCGATTTCGAGTGGATTGCCAAGATAGAAGTATTGCAACCCGATTTTATGTATGGATCACAGCTCGTTTATGATAGGGACGTGGAGGCACAATTTGATGCCTTGCGATACTTTGGAAATCTTGAAAAGCCTTCAATAATCTACTGCACAGCTCTAGTGCGAACATTATTAGACGAGAGGTATTTTTACCGTATTAGGATCGCTGCTGCGGAAGCACTCGCCAGCTGCTCAAATGAGTCAAATAATTACATTGGGATGAAGTACTTAATCAAGGCATATAAATACATGTATTGTTTCCCTGACAGCTCAATACCTAAATCTAACGATTTTGGTGATTTCAGATCGTTTTTAATTCAGAAAGCAATTCCTGGGATTTTGTGCAAAATCACAGACAATGATGGTCGGGTTCCGGCCGAGGTTCAGGGGCTATTGTTCAACTTGTTGAAGTACAACGATAATTCAATGAATGATTATCAAGACACATTGTACTTATCCGATCTCATCAAAGCGTTGACGGTTAGTGCCATTAGTGGATGGCATAAGAACACTGTGGAAGGAAACAATCTTGAATTCGCTCTTAAAGTTGACGTTGAGATTACAAGGATACAAAAGCTTGATGAGTGGAGACCATCGTATCAAAGAATCCTTCAAATTACTTGTTTCAAGTCGAGGGTTCAGATAGCGTTATGTGGAGCAATTTCCCTTTCATTAGAAGAGATGATGATGGCAACAGTGGACAGATACCCTATGGATCTACGGGCAGAAGCATTCAAGGGTCTCTTGCTACTAAGTGATTTTCGATCAATACCGATTCTTGAGTACTTTCTAAAAGTATGTCTATTAAACTTTCATCGTCCGTTGTACACCAGAAAACTAGTTGGTGTCCTACTTGAAGCAATCACGATGATTACACTTCAAGGGAATTTTATACCTGCCGATGAAATAGTGAGAGAGAGCGACAGACTCAGTGGGGCACAACCGAATATGATCATTATTGATGAGGGAACTAATTCTGACATGAAAGCCAGACACGACTTGCACGCAAGAGCTACTTTGAAGGGGGCCATTGATTTGTTGAGGCGTGATTATTCGAATATCGAAAGCTTGAAGCACGTTTTTTGGACGTTTTTACACACAACCTTGCTAAGCAATTACGTCAAACGAAACTTGTTTTTAATGGCAGAAATTCTTTATGAAGAGCAGGATACACTTTTGGTAAAGCTACCTGTGCCAAGTTTGCCAATTTCCGAATTCAAAAGAAAGGTTGTTGCGAAAAACTTGGGAGATGGCCAAGTTGTCTTGAGAAGAGAGGGTAGGTTTAAAATTCAGTTGGTATCACGTAAGCCACTGGGTCATCCAACGAATCGAAAACTCCACAGACCTGAAGAAAATGTTAGACCGAAGCCGTCCTTAAAGATATCCTTCAAATTACAACAGGAGAAACTTCATGAAAGATCAGCTCACTCTAATAATCATCCTGCATCATCGTCTTTGGTAAAATTCAGTCTTTCGCATTCCCAAATTCTGATCAAATTACCCAGTCAAGTATTGAAAACCATTGCCACCAAACTGATTGCTGCTCATCCACAATCATTGGTAACCATAGAGGGAACAATCGTCAAAATCAATCTTAAGAAACTTCCGCAAGATGCACAAAGAGGTGTATGACATCTGAGTTGAGTGTTGCCCATCTATCGGCCGTACTTTTAGTTGACGACATTTTATATCATGTAACATTATAGCTGTACTACATTATCAACACACAAACCATAACGACTTGTAGATCGATAAACTTTTGTGCTTTCTTAGTCTCAGAAAATGTGTGCCCCGAGTACTTGCTTTAATCTCTCTATCTATTGTTTACTCAAAAACCCGAAAAAAGGAAAAAAGAAAAAAGAGTAAGAAAATGCAAATTGAGTGTGTCTGTGCGTCAAATTCATCGGCTAAATATAGTTGAATCCCTGAAAGTTAAGGATCTTCTACCCATCATTCAAACGTTGCTGCAGAACACTGAAGCCCTCCCTTATCCATGCAACATGTCCTTCAATAATCTTGCCTTCAATGTGTCAAAGTCAACTCCCACAACTTCAACCAGCAATACAAACACCACATTTTCAAAGTCAGTTACATCTTCGTCAAAGGGTAGTAATAGTAATGCTACCGAACCCATAAATCTACAGCCTTCCTCCTCCTCCTCAGCCGAAAGTAACAACGATTTGGCAAAAGTTCTGTCGCTGGCGGATGCAACCGCAAGTCCACAGAAGTCGCCAATCCACAAAGCCACTCCACTGCATTCCACAACTGCCCAAGCTGACTCAGACAACCAGACAGTTGACCATTTGCCATTCATAGCTTCACCGCCAAGCACAAAATTAGGTCTTAGTCCAACGCTTACTGCACCAGCAGTTGTTACCATTGACAATGAAGCAAAGAATGTTCACACAAAAGGTAAGTCAAAGACAGATTTGATCGGGTTGTTTGACAAATTCGACATCAAGGGTGAACGTGGGTCCCATTCGAGTTCTGGTGATAAACCAGAGACCTCAAATGATTTAATCGATTTGAATAAAGACGAGATTAGTGCGGAAAAGAGAACAGTCGAGGAAGAACACGACACTGAACACAAATTAGAGAAAATGGAACTGGACGATGGCGATACTAGTAAAGAGACAGCATCCGTGACTGAAAAGGATAAAGATGGGCCAACATTGACTGTGGAAAAGATGAGCAATACCGCTCATTTGATGATGACCATACAACCATATTTTCCTCCGGAGGAAGCGTCTCTGTCAGTTGTTTCGAATAGCCAAGACCCTTCAATGGAAGAAGGTAAACTGCAACAAGCTGAACCCATCAGGGAGGAAAAGGATAAACTAGAAACATCCAATCCCGTAGAGCCTATGAAAGAGGAGGATGAAGAAGAAAAAGAACAATCTGATCACGAGCAAGTAAGCGACGTGGACAAGCTGTTTATCAATGATCAATTAGTGGACATGGGCTCAGGCACAACCGAGGAATATCATGACAAACTCAATTCTGATGTTGAATCCCGAGGTGACCGGTCATTGGTTGACGAGGATGAGAATGATCGTAATAGTAGAGCAGGAAGTGATTCAGTTCTGTACGCATCATCAACATCCCAATTGCCGTCGGTGGCCACATCGCCATCAAAAACACCCTTGGGTGATATCACTGGAAGTGAAACCGAATGCAAAGGAATTGATGATATAAAGATCGATACTAAAGACATAGGTTCTTCCCAGCCCGACAGCCCCGTGGGGAAGACGCACCTAAACATCAAATACAAGGTAAATCCAACAGAACAACACCAAGAGTCGCACAAATCCTTTGATTTCCAAACGTTTTTGCTCCAGATACGAAAAAAGTCAGCAGATCCAATTGTTCGATATTTGAGGTCATTTCTTGGCTCTTATATCAAGCAAGTGAACTCGTTTTCTGCTGAGCAGAGAATTTCAATCATTGAGGATTTCAAAGGTTTCATACATGAAAAGTTTAAGCTCTATGAGCCGTTTGCTTCCATGGATAGTATAGACTTGGAAAATTCACGTGAAGGTTTGGAAAAGCTATTGATGAACCGACTTTATGATTTGTGTTTCCCTCCAGAAGTTTTGAAGAATGTTTCGCCAGTTTATATACCGGGGTCTTATACTGACGATTTGATTCAAGATAAAAACTTTTCTATGCAGTTGGAGAAGTACAGTTGGGTAAATGGATCGCATTTTGATATTGACATGACTCACTTAAGTTCTGTGAGTTTAAAAGATGGTCAAGACTTTTTGGATTACGCAACTACAGAATTGAACAAGATCAACAACTATAGGGCCCCAAGGGATAAAATAATTTGCATTTTGAATTCATGTAAAATAATTTTCAGTTATTTAAAGATTAGTCATAAGGAAACTAATGCAGATTCATTTATTCCCTTGTTGATTCTAGTCATTATCAAAGCAAAGACGGAGCATTTGATAAGCAACATTCATTACATTGAAAGCTTTCGAAGTAAAGAGTGGCTCTCGCATGGAGAAACAAGCTACTACCTCTCTTCGATTGAAGGAGCAATTAGCTTTATTCAAAACATGACTAAAGATGATTTAACAATAAGCGATGAAGAGTACGAGGCACATATGGAAGCATGGGAAGCTCAGAATAAACTTAAAGAAGAACAAAAGAGGCAAGAAATGGAAAAACTTCAAAAGATCGAATTAAAGCGTCAGGAGTTACAACAGCAACGTGAAAATTCGGAGCAGAGACCACCTACCCCGAAACGAAAACTATCACAGCCACAACCGCGACATGTTCAGACTGGCCCTTTGAATATCGAGGAATCATCCCATACTGGAGCCGCCAACTTGTCTCCATCCAATGTTTTGTTCTCAAGTGCGGAGTTGTTGACTAAATCAATTTCTCAATTTTTATCACCGCTGCCCCAAAACACAAATACACATGAGACAAATACACGCAGTGGAAGGGAGGGAGCACCATCTCCCGTTAGCTCCCCCCCACCTCCTGCGTTGCCTCCAAGAAAATCACTGCGCGCTTCCTCCCATCCTGTTAGTAATGAACGGCACCGTTCTAACAATCAATATCAACCTGAGGCCCCTATGGAAGATGAGATTGACTCGGAGCAAATGAAAGCTGCATATGATATCCTCAAAGACGTTTTCCCTACTTTGGATACTAACATTTTGAAGGATATTATATTCTTGAACAAGGGTGACGTTGACGTATGTATTGACGCATGCCTACCTTTAGTGGAGGATGAATAAATTATGCGACTTCTTAGATCGGTTTTATTTACGCATGTAGTAGTCTACAGAATAATTTGCATCAATATAGGGGGGTCTACGCTTTTCTTGTAGTTGATTTGTGAAGCTCTTGTGTAAAGTAAATTTCTCGGTTTTGTGTCACAGGGATTTTTTTACTAAATCGAGACTATGCTTTTGGGCTCTAAAGGTTGAAAACACATAAGTGAATCAAAAACCAAAAGTTTACATGTAGTACGGGCAGTCATCAGAGTAAATATGACATATAAATAAGTGTCAATAAATGATAACAACAAACTCTTATCGAAGGGTATGATGATTCTGAAAACGACAAAAATTTGTCGCTCAACTGCAAGAAGGATATTTATACCCAATTAGGTCAAAATACTCCACACATGGATTCAATATCTCAAGTTCTATTTATGATATAAATACTATCTAGATCGCCCCTGTTGAGGAAACAATCTTGTCTGAATTGGGCACTTCGTTATCTATTACGTAGCACTCACCACCCTTAGAATTACATATTCACCAATCATGCCCATGCAATACAAACCGGCTGCTGAAGCACAACAGGCTAAACCCCCACAAATTCCATCTCCTGGCAACAACTCCTTTTTGGGTGACGTTTTCACTTCTGATGCTCCGAAGGATAAGCAAATATCTGCTGGTTTCTATAGACAAGAAAAGGGCGAGCCGTTAGTGTACAAGTATGATTATGATGAAATGAAAATCATCTTGGAGGTTGAGGGAGAATACACATTAACTGATGAAACAGGGCACAAAGTTTCCGTTTCTCCAGGTGACGTCTTCTATTTTCCGAAAGGTACTACTATTACTTTTGAAACAACAGGTTACGGATTGGCATTCTTTACAGGTTTGAGACCTAATGGTACTGCTTAAATAGATTTCATAAATAAAATTGTATGTCGCAAAAACTTGTAGGTCATTCGACACACCAGATCGAAAACTCTGGAAAATGAGGGACCACAAATTGATCTTGACAAATCACATCGATTTGCACACACCTACAATTAAACATTCATTCAACATGCCAATAGACTACTCTAAATGGGATAAGATTGAGATTTCTGATGACTCGGATGTTGAGGTACACCCAAACGTGGATAAGAAATCTTTTATCAGATGGAAGCAGAGGGATATTCATGAGAAAAGGATGCAACGGAATATAGAGATCAAGTCAATCCTCGTGCAATTGACAATGTACGCGAAATTGAATGAAAGGGTTGACTATCTACTCGAACTGTTAAGTCCTGAACAGATGTTAAATAACGAATTGGTCATGTCAACGTTGAATGCAAAGTTTGATCCACATGAGAAATTTGATTATGAAAAGTTGATTGCATCCAAGGGTGACACATTGAGAAAGGGATTACAAGATTTGAAATTCGATAAAGAGGAGATCGAAAATACACCTGCGTATAATGAAATGATTGAAGATTTATTTATCCAAATAAAAGAGGATCACCCCGATGCCAAAACCAATGGAGACAAGTTGGTGAATTACCTTAAGGAGCATAGGGCAAAAATCGACGATGTGTTGAGTAAACAAACTGTCAAGTTGGATGATTTATTGAATCAGAAAGCGCAACTTATCGTTAGTGATGATCTTCACACGGGTTTTGATCGATCGTTTTTGAATAAGGACAAACCCGAGGAGAACGATGAAATAGGCAAAGTGAAAGCAAAGATCGGTGAGATCGAAAGTGAGAAAAAGGAAGCTATCAAACCACCCACTACAAAACCTGTTGGCACTACAAAGGGAACGGTTGCTTCTCCTGCGGTTACTCAAGCAGATGGGGAAGAAATTGAAAAAGCATTATTGGATTCCATTGACCTTATGCCTGAAACTGACAAATTTGGTACAATTGATCCCAAGAACTTATCCGAATCCGCCGACTACTTGATCAAGCATACTAAAATATGCACAGAATCGCAAAAAGATGCTTTGATTATGTTGGCGTTCGATGCGCAATTGAATGGAGACACCAACACTACCAAGCGTATTGTTCACCAATCATTGCTTTTGCAGTATGTTGCTCAAATCAAGGGCAATAGTACCTCTCGAGAGGACACAATTCGGGCTATCAAGTTGTTGTTTACAAAGTTTCAAAACGAAGAAAAAGTGAAACAATTTTTCAACGACGAGTTTACAAATACTGTCAATCACATTATACAAAGATGCAAAGTGATTAAAGAAGAACAAGAAAACAATGCGAACAACAATGAAGAAGCACTAATTCAATTGAGGGCATTAGATGACAACACAACGTTGACTGTCAATATCCCTGAAGAAGGAACTAAGGAGTATGAAATTTTCAGTTCGAAATTACCTGCTGAGTTCCAAACTGCAATCAAAACCCAAAGTTTGGACGAAGTTAATAAAGAATTTGCCAAGTTGAAGGTGGAAGACGCGGAAAAGATTTTGGAAATATTCAACGAATGTGGCGTCATTGGAATCAATGGCTACTTGGAAGATGAAAAAGAGTTTGAGGAGTTGAAAAAAGAGTTCAATGAAAATGAACATGAACAGGAACTACATGACCTGGGAATAGCAGATTCTAGCAACATCGTTGACTAATCCAGAATAGCCAACAAATAAAAAGGATTGGAAAAAGAAATTGTAAATGAGTTAGGTCACATAAATTGAATAGTGAGTGTTTATGTTTTCTTTACACGGCTTATAAGAAGTACAAAGAGGTGAATTATCTCTTTTTCATAAGCTTATCTTCTGGCCAATTTACGTAATGTTTCCATGAGGGCGCTATTTGAACCTGGCTGTTGAGAGTTGGGCCCTTGGTTATAAGTCCCTGCTTGTAATTGGGAAAGTAATGCTCTCGCGCTGTTATCTGATTGATTAGCGTTTGTCAGGAGAGAAGGATTCTGATGAGGCTGTGGAACATTGCCATAAGGACGACTCCTCAATCCGTGGCTTTGGTCTCGTCTTCCACCTCCCCGATCACCGTAGTTTAAAGGGGGCGGTTGTCCGTATGCAGCTGGTGCCGGTACATGGGCTGATCCTTGTGCTGGCCTGGAAACAACTGGATTATGATTTTGCAAAGAAAATGGAGGAGGAGATGGCATTCCTTGCTGTACTGGTTGTTGCTGTTGCTGCAAAAGATTAATCATGCTTTGCACTTGGTCTGCGTTAAGAGATTGCAATGCCTGGGCAAGATTTGGTTGGTTAAGGTTCAACGATGGTGGCTGCGGGGAACTATACTGGTTGTAAACTGGTTGTTGGTGAGGTTGTTGAAATCCGTATGGGGAGGGGGTGAACTGGCCCTGAGTTTGAGGCAGTTGGCTAAATTGAGAAAATTGAGTTTGAGGGATTTGGCCGTAAGGTTGTTGCTGATGTGGCAAGAACAGTTGTTGTTGACTCAAGTTTGGCCACAGTTGCTGTGTGTAGTTATTTCTATGACGATCGTAGTTGTTGTGGACATACCCAGGATTGTTTTGATGTCCATGTTTTCCCTTACCCCTTCTATTATTGCGACCAAAATTTCCTCTATTTCTATCACGATCGTGCTGCCTGTTGCCCCTATCTTGTACATTTTCAAAGTAGTTGGTATCCGGAGGATAGTACGGTGGAGGATTACCGCCATATTTATTGAGCTTTGCCTTGGACATGACTTCAGCTGCTTCTTCCGGGTCAATATCAGCATATTCATCAAACTTTATTCCACCATTAGGTTGCTCTTCATAGGTTTGAACATCAACTTTATGCTCTTTAATGACGCAAGCGCCTAAATATCCTGCATATGCGGCTTCACTAAGCACTTCGTTGATGTTCTTTTGCGTCACATCCTCAGTTTCAATCAGCACCTGACATTTAGCAAACGCCTTCTTGACTTGTCTTATGAAAAATACTGAAGATTTCCCGGTAGTGTAAACAATACAATCAAAATCACCCTTTCTTCTTTTTGGAACGGGCTCCTCTGCATTGGGTCTTTCTCTTCCACGTGAGCTCAAATTGGGGTTATTGACCTCGGGATGGCCTGGTCTTCTTGATTTCTGTGGTTTTGAAGCATCTAATCTCAACACTTTGTTATGTATAGGAACATCTGTCTCCCCCTTGACACATTCCAAACAAGCTTCCCCAGTCCGGAACTGAACAAACCCATATCCAGCCTTGATGGCTATTTGAATAACTTCTCCGTATTTATTGAAAATCCGAAATAAATCTTGTTTTGATACAGTGTTTGCAGGCAAATTTCCAACAAACAATCTCAGCTTATCGGGAAATTCATCCCAATTTTGTAGATTCATGTAGTAGTTTTCCCTTTCAATAAACTCCTCATATTCCTTCTCCTCCTCGGGTGTCAGTGGCACCGTAATGTTTGGACGACGACAGAACTCGCTGACTGGCACCAAAGGAATAGGATCTTTTAATTGCTTAAAAGGTTTGTTGTAGGAATAAACTTGATCAAAATTTATTTTACTCAAATCAATTCCACGTTCACTCAAAAGCTCTTGAATTGACCTAACTTGTTCCTCTTGCGGCAATTGCAGAAACTCTGGATCATTAGTAAAGTCGCTGTGCATGAACGCATTGTATGCATCACGTAGCGCTTTTGCCATCTCTCCCTGATTGCTTATGAGAGTTGTGGATGGGACTGACTTGGCAGTCTGTGCCGGTTTTGGAGGTAATCCTGTAGGAGGCCTGCTAGGCAAGGAAGGTGGGCCAACCGGCTTTTGATCTAGCTCGGGGTCATAATCATCTTCATCGTTAATTGATGCTTCAGGTTTGTAGTTCTCGCTGTCGAGCTTGTTAGAGTCTTCTACTTGCCCTTGTATCAAAATTTCTGAGCGTGAAGTTGGCATATCTGGCTCGTAAATATCATCATTGCTTTTCGATGCAACATCAGCTTGTTCTTTACTTTGGTCATCGTTATCGTTATAGTGTGCGTTCAATTCTTCAGGAATCAACGATTCGGCTTGTTTGTTTCCATCATCGTCATCATCATTGCTCATTTGCAGTTTTGAAAGGTCACCTTGCTCACCTTGGTTCTCAGTACACGGTTCAACAATTTCAAGTTCTTCCTGATATTTTTCAGCTGAGCCACCCTGTTCTGTCAGATATTTCTTCGTGTCATTAGTAATCATTTGGTCTTCTTGTTGTGGCAGCAGCAGAGTATCAGAGTCATACGCAGCCTCCGTCTTGAGACCAGTCTCGGCATGCAATGGAGTGGAGCCACTTGCGGGATCGTATTCTGCGTCGCTATTTTCAGCGTCTGTAGAACGATGCAAATTGTGGGGATTGACTTCCATTCTTGATCTGTCTGTACAATGCAGTTAAAGACCACTTGATATTCTCTCACTCTTTCTTCAAATTTGAGTGGTGAGATTCGATTCCTTTTTCGCTTCTACTTTTTTTTCATGTGACTTCGGTCGTGTCGGTGTCAAAATGAATCTTAGAATCTATGCACTGTTTACCGCTTTTTCGTATTGTTACTATTTTGGGAAGTCTATATATCTTCAAATCAAAAAATGACCAAAACGGCGAAAATCAAAACATTCCAAATGTTTTTGTAGAATTCCAAAAATTCAGTAAACGTCTTGAAATCTCATATCAACTATAGTCTTTACACTCTAGCTTTATAAATTCATACAGACCACTACTACTATATCAAGCATAAAAAGAATGGCTTTGTTTCAAAATTTCAATACTCACACCTTACGATCCACCAGGGGGTTTAAGCTAAAACAATCATCTCCAATATCAAGTCCCCAACCAGTTAGCAACTCAACATTTCCTCAGGATCTGCCACTGGTGCCCAACCAGAGTCAACAACAGTATCAATTCAACTCTTACAGAACAATAAATAAAGAAACACTACCTGCTGGCGGCCAAGCAGTGACTACACACAAAGATATTCGAAATTATGCTGAGCAAACGTTAGGTTCCGATAATGCTTTAATCCAGGCGGTCAAATTACCGCGAGATGAGGATTTGAATGAATGGTTGGCCATACATGTGGTTGATTTTTATAACCAGATTAATATGCTTTATGGTGCCATAACCGAATTTTGTTCTCCTTTGACTTGTCCTCGAATGATTGCAACAGAAGAATATGAATATTTGTGGCAGGAATCTAACCCAACCCCAACTAATGATGGATCCAATATGGTCTCATCACCGAAGAAACCAGTGTCTTTACCAGCTTGTGAGTATATTGAAAACTTAATGAATTGGGTGCAAAATTTTTTTGATAATGATAACATCTTCCCGTCAAAGATTGGTGCTCCATTTCCTCATCAGTTCCCAACCTTGGTGAAAACTATTTTCAAGAGATTGTTCAGAATCTATGCCCATATTTACTGTCACCATTTCCATGAAGTCACGGAGTTGGGATTACAAAGTCATTTGAATACTAGTTTGAAACATTTTGTATTATTTGCCGATGAGTTCATATTAATTACAAGGAAAGATTACGGACCCTTGGAGGATTTGGTTGACACAATGTTAGGTAGGTAAAAATTAAATGACTTTCATGAAAGTTGTATTTCGGCCATAATACATAAATGGTCAGAAGGGTATTGGTTCAATCGAGGTTGTCCATTTGGTTGAGGTCCCATTTCGTCAGCGGTTGGTAGTTTTAGTAATTTTGTTAGTTTAATGTTATATTTTTCAAGGGATCGATGCGAGTCCCAGTTCTTTGAGTAGTCATCATCTTTTGACCATGGTACTATTAGCAAAATATAATCGAGCATGCCGTTCCATTTTTCAACCCAGTTGGAAAAGCTTGGCTCGTTGCGAAATTGTGTGGCGTTTTCTGGATGCACGATAGCATATCCAGCAGAGTATAAGGATATAGCACGTAAGCCAATACCATTGTGAGCATCCTCGAGTTGGTGGATCAAGTCACCCTGCTCCTTTGTGATTTGAAACTGTTCTGGTTCTGGATCCAGAGGATTATTCAATCTGGGGGGCTCTGATGCATTCAGATCAGTCTCTTGGGATTCAGTGCCTGGTTGATCGTCCTCTGAATCGCATTCTTCGTCATCTCCATCGGGCTCATCTCCCAGTTCATTATCTAAAGCCCTCTCTTTCGAAAACGTGTAGCTCAATGAGCACCCCAAGACATTTTTTGCTCGATCAGTGAACTTGATTGGCTTTTCCGTCATTGCAAGATAAGGTGCGTCAAATGGCTCACAGTTCAAATCACCAGTGAAGAATGAATAAAACAGTTTCTTATTCCCTGTTATCGCAGCCATAACTCGTTGAAACTCTTTAAGCTTGTGCAAAAGAATATACATTTGTCTCGTGCGTTCAAAAGTTCCAAAGGGGTGCCAAAAAGCATGAGTTGTGCCAATAATCAAACCATTCCTTTCCGCCAAATACGGAAACTGTTTCACTAAAGATGGTTTGAATTCCAAAAAACACATGAGTCCGACATTGTTTGTCACAATTCTTGGATCAGGTAGCCTTGGCTCGATTGGTTCATACTCTAATTCTTGATCATACTTGATAAACGATTGGTGTTTGCACGTAAACCAATCTTGCTTGAATGCAATGACTAATCCGTGGTTTTTGGTATTGTATCGATAAAATTTGGAATCGTAACCTAATATTTTCAAATTCTCTTGCCAAAAATGAAGATACTGTACTTTGTCACACTCTTGCAAGCATAGTATACCAGAGTCGTACCAACGCAATTCCTCAAGTAAAATCCTTGAACGAAGTGACCATTTGAGTATTTTACCATTGGTGGGGTATAAATCACGACGTATAAGACATTGTGCTAGGATATTGTATGACATAATCTTAATACTGAATTTATCATCATCCAGAGGCTGTACTTGCAAAATTGGTCTCTTTATAAACTCCTCAATTGGCTCAGGCGAGTCAAATATACCCTTAGCTTCCTTCTCCAATCTCTCACGCTCTTTTCTTTCATTCCGTATTCGGCGTTGCTCTTCGATATATTGTGGAGTTAGTTTAGAGGGGTCAATTGGTTTCTTTGTTCCTTTTCGTTTTGTCATTGATTGTAGTAAAGGGGAAAATGATTAACACATAAATTTTCAATGACTGCTAAAAAGAGGGAAAAGAAAATATTAAATTTCAACGCGAGTTGGCTTTACTTTTGCGACCTTTCTTGATGGCCCACGTTAGCAACAATCTAACTTTGCCCCCCCTCACCTCAACAAGATCATGGATATACAGGCAAGATTAGATCATCTTCAAAAAATCATATATGCTGACTTTGACGGTCTTTTGCTGACTTTGAATGGCCAAGATGACGACAATTCTGCAACTACAATTCGTGCACGCATTAATCAGAACTTGCTTGAGTTTAAAGACTATTTACGTATTATGAAGTCAATCTCGAGAGGAGACACAAACTACCGTATCTACGAATTGAAATACAAGTCGCTCAAACAAAAGTATAGAGAAGTGCAGCTCCATCTCAATGAGGAGCAGCAAGTGAAAATCCAAGAGTATCGATTGAAGCATTTTAATGTACTCCCAGATATTGACACTAATACCGATAAAGTAACCGACGAAACTACACTTCAAGCAACAAGGGACCAACTATTTTCCAACAGGTCATCTAAAAAGACAGCCGAGGCTTCAATTGCCCAACAAATAAACCAACAGAATACAAAAATCACGTCTTCATTGCAAAAGTCTCGAGATATGCTATCAACTACGATTCTACAATCCGAGTTAAATATAGATGCCATAGATCAACAAACAAAAGATTTGGCAAAGTTGAATGAGAGCTTTATTCAATTTGGTGATCTTTTAAGCAAGTCCAAGGGAATCATTAAGTTTATTGAGAAACAAGATAAGCAGGATCGACAAAGAATATATCTTAGCATGGGATTCTTCATTCTATGTTGCTGTTGGGTATTGTATAGAAGGGTGTTGAGAAGACCACTAAAGATTTTGTTTTGGTCATTGTTTAAAATATTCAACATTTTCAATTGGATTTTGGGTACTGGGTCTAGGGTGAAAACTACAGACGTCGATGTGGACACGCTTAGTGTCATTATCTCGACAACTGCTGCGGTTGTCTCTACTATTTTAACCGATTTGCCCGATGATTCATTTACTGAGACCTTAGAAGAGATCGTTTCGGGTATAACTACAACATCTGCAAGGTTAGCTGACGAACTATAATAGACTTAAGTAGCTATTTTTAAGGTGATTCTACATTGACGTTAGATCCATCTTTCTTTGACGATTCTAGCGCCGCAGCAACAATAGCCAAGTGATGAAAAGCCTTGGTTGGCGGCACTTTGATCAATTTCTTGTCCTTTTTCTCAATTGCTTCAGCAAAGTTTTCAAACTCCTGTTCAAAAGTGTTAACTTCATCAATTTCAATCGTTTTCTTTTCGCTTTTATTTTGGCCACTGGTTCCTGTTTGGTATACAATCTTTGGTTTACTTAAAGATGGAGACCAATCATAGGTTGCTGATCCGTTTTTGCCGTAAATTGTGAAACTGGTAGATTTGTCAGTGGCACCAAAAGCTGAACCATAAGTGAATGTACCAATCACACCAGAGTTTAGGTTGAAAGTTGAAAACAAAACATCATCAGTACCGCTTTCCTCTCTCAATTGTTTGGTCAATCCACTAACGGATCTGACATTGCCTAAAACTTCAGTCAATAAAGCCAATTGATGGACACCTCCATCACTTAAAAAGCCACCAATGTGTTCTGGTTTTTGCCTCCATCCAGTGGCCAAGTACTTGTTGTTATCATTCCATGGGCCAGTGGCGTTATAAGTGAATGCAACAATTTCGCCCAATTGTGGGAGCACTTCTTCCTTCAATACTTTGATTGCTTTCAAGTATGCCCAGTTTTCCAAAACCAATATTGGCAAGTCAGTCCCCTCACTCAAACGAACAATCTCTTTGGCTTGGGTTAAGTTGGCTGCAATTGGCTTTTCAAAGCAAATTGGTTTCTTGTTTTCGATTGCTAATTTGACTGCATCAAGATTGAATTGTACTGGCAATAACACATCGACAAAGTCAACTTCTGGATCTTGGAATGTATCTTCTAATGAATCATAGACTTTGTTTTCTGAAATGCCTGCTTTTTTAGCAAATGTCTCCGCTTTTGATTTGGTTCTGTTATAAGCAGCAACTGGTTTAAAGTTTTGTAATTTCTGGAAAGTTGGCAAGTGAGTGTCAGTGGCAAAAATTCCTGTACCGACAACAGCAAAATTGAGTGGAGATGACATGACTGGATTAATATAGCTAATAGCTAAATAAGATGAAGATTTATTTTCTAAAGTTTTTTAGGGAAATCTTGATCCATTTAAATTCGGAGAATTTGTAAGATGAAAAGCCTGCCGCGCCCCTCGCATTATTGTGGCTTACTTTTTTTTCTTTTTTCCCCCCAACGCATTCGGAAAAATATCCCCCGTCGAGAAAAGTGGGGGATCTGAAATTAGGGAGAATGGCATTTTCATTTCAACTTGACTCGAGAGTGTTTATCTTGACCAAATGCAAGGGGTATGATTTGATTACAGAGTTCTTCCCACGGGCACTTCTTGGGTAATCAATTGCCACATCAGTATTGCCCATCAATGGTAATATTGTGTAATTTGTTCCAACCACTTCGATGTACTTTGTAATCACCGTTTCAGGATCAGTCAAGTGCTCGCCCAACACTTCGAAACACATCTTTTTGTACCAAAATAAATTGAGTTTGATAAATTGGCGACCTGTTGGTGAAAAAATGGCAGGATGTTTATGCTCCTCGTTCAAAAACCAAGATGTCATTAGATAATCAAAAGCAATCATTAGATCTTGAAGAAGGATCTCCTCGATCGACAAAACAGATAAATTGATCTCTATGGATGCAATTTTTGGCAACGCATTTAATTCGAATACTGAGTCTTTACAAACAAGCGTAAATGTAAACTCAGATGCTTCAGATATGTTGATGGAAGTATCATAGTGACAAGAGTCCCAAAAGGGCCAGAAACTAGTTGCTATTTCCCTCACCAACTCTTCATTATCGCCCACTGTCAAAAGGTGTGAATTAAAGTGTATTTTGAAGTCGAGAAAAATGGTGGGTGCAGGAATGACGATTGGAGAGGGTGGCGTGTTGTAGTTGAACTCAAGTTGGTAATAAGTGTTTTCTTCTCTGACTGTGATGGACATCTTGCTCCCATTTTGATGGATTTGCAACCAGGATTTAAACAGAGAAAATGGAGCGAAAAAAAATTGTGTGTGGTGTGCTGTGTGGAATCACTTTTTACAAATGAGTCTCAAATATGTCCTAAGACAAAACCAGAGAGGGTTAATATTCAACTTCCCACAATTTAACATTAAATCAACCATTGAGCAAATCCAACAACTACCTGACTCCAAGTCGAGGCTACGTGCATTATACAAACGTTTTTACAAACTTCGCCAGTTTGAATGTACACCGAAATTATACAAAGTTGACGATAATCCATACCTGATACCAGATATAACCATTGACGACTATGTTGCTTTGATTAAAAGGAATTTCAGAAATGTTGATTACAATTTAAAACGACAAAAGTTTCTCAAACTCCCACCGCTATGTGAAGACCAACTTGAACAAAGACTTTTCGCTACATTGACATTTGTCTTTAATCATACAGTAGCGAAGAGAAACTTTCATGCAGAAGAGGCTATTGCCACTGTTGAGGATGAGAAGAGAGCCAGCATCGACACAACTGAGTCACAAATTATCAGTACCTTGCTTCGTATGGACCATGACTGTCCATGGCAAATCAAATATGATTACAAGTTCCAATGGCTAGATCAATTAGACAAACTACAAAGTGACAAGAATGCAAAGAAGGGGAAGAATAATGGAAACGAGGTACTTGCTTACTTGACTTATAAACAATTCTTGACTACAGTAATGAGATTGAATGAAAGTTTGGGTTTATGCTTGTAGTCCTGTATATAGCGTAGTCATAGTTTAATTTTATTTCACCAACAAACCTACTTTCAATTTTTAGCAATCCACTTTACCAACAACCCCAATCCCTTCAACACACAGATTAGTACATTTTAAAAAATGGGTTGGCTATCATTTGGCTCACAAAAGACAGAAGTCCCCCCACCTGCGCCTCCTTTGGGCTCTCCAATTTTAGAACAACGGTCACATCAGCAACTCCCACAACCTCCGTCAACTGGGACCAGACATTTGATTAATGATACATCCGATATCGAAACCACCTTGAACCAATTAAGTTCCGACTCTCCGTCTCACGACATAAAACTCAAAAATGTTAATGATGCAAAGACATTTAAAGATGCTGACTCAACAGTGGGGGATTTCATTCATAGTTATCCGCCATCCAATATGTTTGTTATAGATGGCGAGAAAGATATTAAGGAGAGTATTATCTGCACGTCGAATAGAGATGGGGGTAAAACTTGTCTTAAATTGAAAATAAACTCAATAGAGTTGTTCAAGATTATGCAAAAGCATGAGTATTTTTGTTCATTACCCAACGATATCAATGCTACTTATTTCGAATGTAGAAAGATTAAGTAGGTGCGAGAGTGTGTGTATATATATAATCTACATGTGGCTAGTGAGTTTTGCAAACGTTCAAATTTCGTTAAATTGTAATCAACGTAGTTGTATAAAAATTCTATACCATGAATGATTCACCACAACCGCAGGTACCTTTTGAGTTTGGATTCTTGAAAATAAATCTTGAACTCAATTTGTCATCTAACCAATCCATTTCCGACCCAACAATGGAGAAAAGTGCTTTTGAATCTATGAGTACCTTGACACCATCTTGTTCAACTGTTTCATCAAATTTTCCTGGCTTATCAACATATTCCAAATTGTAAGTTAATCCACTACAACCTCTATTTCTCACTCCAATTCTAATCAATTTTGGTTCAGGTTGATCCAATAATGCTTGTAAGTGAGATACTGCGTTTGGCGATAGCGTTATTAATGCTTTGCGAGGACGCAATGTACGTTTCTTTTTTGGGGTGGTTGCCGTGTTTGTCTTTGGTATCGTTTCTGTTGTCAATGGTTTAGGTGTCTTTTGTATCGAAGATGAAGCAGCCTGCACTGCTGGATCCGACGTTATTTCAATGACTTGCGACGGAGATGACTCTGATGAAGGTTGTGTTGCTGAGGCTGTTGTTATTGGATTCGATGTTTTCAAGATTGATGGTTGTACTGTGGAAAGATTGTTTGTCGTCTTGAATCTTGATGTCCTCAGCCTCCGTACAGGAGCAGCCTTTGTTGCTTGTGCATCTTCCTTAGCTTCCCTTGGTGAACTTATTGGTTGTGATGGAAATTCCAACGAATGTTTTGCCCATTTTGAATTGGTGTTTCTCTCAATCATTTTAGGTTCTCTAGCTTGATCATGTTGAAAGTTGTAAAAAGAATTTGAGCTAGACCCTGTACCCGAAGGTATCGTTTGAATAAATCTTTTATTCTTTTCTTTCAACTCGTGTGATAAATACCTTCTAGTCAATTGAACAGCTGATAATCTTCTAGTAATCATTGTATACGTATATGTTGTTGAGTATTTGAAAGTGGGGAGGGGTCGAAGGGTGTGCAATGTATAAATATCTTTGCTTTTGACTTATGGAATAAATATGCTTGACTCTATCTGTCAAAATTTTGAAGTAAAGTTTGATAATGAAGTAGCTTTATACTAACTGTTTATATATGTAAAAGATATGTATTCAAATGAGTGTATCAATTTTTCTTTTTGATTCTCCTTTGCTCTCTTTTGAAACTCCACCACCCTCATTACTACCGTTATATTATAAAGTTTACCTTGTGTAATAGTACACGACCATTAGTTTTATTTTTTTCTTTTTTCTTTTTTCTCTTCGTTCTATTACTAATGGAGGTCACTAGTTTTCAGTGGAGCACATACAAAATACTGCATATACGTAAGTACATGCATGGTAATCCTATTTTACTTGATTTTAATTGGTCAAACTCAAATTGTATGGTAGCAACAAATGATTTCGATTCCGAAATGTGGAAAAATATCACACCAGTAAAAGAGAATGCTTGGCCTAAACGTAATCCCACCTTAGAAGTCTCCTCAATTTTCCAATCAAACTCCGCCCCCCCTCCCCCAGACTCCTTTGCGTTGTAGAGATAACACAGGCGGAAGACACAGCCGACAGGAGAGAAAAAGAACCATTCGCTATATTGTTAGTTGTAATAATTGGCCTCTAGCATTTTGCAGCATAATTATTTTGTAGTAAAATTTGCGCAAAAATAATTATCAACTCAAAAACTCCGAGCGATTTTGTTGTAACTTCTAGGGTAAGTACTGATACCCATAACGTGAATGGCAGATAAAATCATCACATTTCTCTAGCTAGTAAGTACTATTTACCACTTTCTTCTGTTTGCTTTTATCTACAAAGCTGTCCTCGCATTTATATAACCGAAGCTCCCAGCCAAAACCGAAAGTCACAAGCTTCTCGCTTTGGGAAATTTTGGGCGAATATGAGGCTCAGCCGAGTAAATATATTGAATTGTTTATACAAGTAATCATCAAAGATGCCTCAATTGTCAAATAATGACCATCTGCATCAATATACAGCAAATTCAAGCTCGTCGATACGAGACTATATGGCTGAAAGAGTTGCCTCAGCAATCCACCTCACAAATCAATTAAGAACATGGTTTGTTGAACAATCACTAATAAAGAAAATATTTGTTGTATTGGGATGCGTCATCATTGGTATAGTAGGTTTACTATTCCTCATATTCCATTCATACTTGATCAACCAATTGATCAATTTATCAGACAAGTGGCATGATCTTACGTACGGAAGTGTCATTATATTTGCCTTGGTGTTTACAGTCAGCTTTCCACCTTTGGTTGGTTTCACAGCTTTGAGTTTATTGACAGGAATGGTTTATGGATTTCCACAAGGGTGGCCGTTGTTGGCATTTGCATCGGTGTCTGGATGTACTGCATCATTTCTTGTGTTCCGATACTTGTTACAAAATCAAGCAACGAAATTGGTGCAATACAATGAGAAATTTAGAGCTTTTGCCGAAGTTTTACATGATGATAGTTCGTTATTACTACTATGCTTAATACGACTTTGTCCATTACCCTATTCATTATCCAATGGTGCTTTGGCGGCAGTTCCTGAGTTGCCCCTTTTAACCTATTTTCTTGCCACATTGATAACATCACCAAAATTATTTATCCATTTGTTTGTTGGTAGCAAGTTAAAAGATTTGGGAAGTGATAAAAGCTCTGGCATGTCGAAGTTTGTTGATGTAATAAGTATAGTCATCACTGGTGGTGCTGCGTCATTGGCCACGTATTTGATTTATGTCAAGATGCAACAAAAACTAGCGAGTTTCCATCAAAGAGGTATTATACATGACGACGTTTTAGTGTTTGGAAATTTCGCTGATGAATTGGAAATGGGTAGTCACAATGAAATTGAATTGAACTCTGCCGATTTTGACACCGATAACTTCTTGATTGAAGACGATGATGATGATGAAAATGAAGAGGCACTGGTACAAGATAGTGACTCTCATTCACAGAGTAGTCACAAGAGTCACAAAAGTCAGAAGGGTCATCAAAATACTGACTCGCACAAAAATTTGCATAAAGACTAGATTACATAGACGATCACGGAATATAAACACTACTACCAATCTAATCATTTCCTCTTCCATTTTACATCGATGTTGGTTTGGTTTTCTCTTTTGAAAAGGATACATGAGGTTTCAAACCCGGGAACATTTTGTGCATTGTAGTAGGTGGCATCACTGGTGATTCCATTGTCATCAAAATTGTCCCCGATCGACTCTCCCTCATAAATAGTACCATCCCAGC